>CEUS01284586.1_pt1 | contig 36375 bp, 32 predicted proteins | sample 427031 | NCBI WGS metagenome assembly CEUS01 (sample SAMEA2622837, study PRJEB7988) | marine metagenome | biome: marine biome (ENVO:00000447); feature: marine epipelagic mixed layer (ENVO:xxxxxxxxx); material: "saline water (ENVO:00002010), including plankton (ENVO:xxxxxxxx)" | depth 140 m | reverse complement strand
TATGGAAACTCTGGTATTGATATGTTTCTAACCTGGATCATTTTTGGTGATGTATCGTTAGATGTTCGATCTGATATACCTTCGCCCATATCAGTTTCTCATCAAGGAACCTTGTACAGTGATGAACAGGCTTATGAAGTATTGACTGATGTCCCAGATGGTTTAGCATCGCTTTCTTATAATGGTGTATTACTGGGGTCAGGTTATACGGATGAATATGGGGATGTTGTTATCGTTCTAGAAAATCTTCCTGAGTCAAATACTGATATTACTCTAACTGTAACAGGATACAATCGAATTACAGTAATAGAACCAGTCACATTTTCTATAGGTAGTGGATCAGTTCAGGTAGAAGCAAATTATTTAGAGAATTGGAATTTAGTAGGATTGCCAGTGGTGGCCGATAATACAAATTATCAAAATCTCTTCCCAGGTTCAATAAATAATACCTTGTATTCATATGGTGAAAATGGTTACTCAGCGGAATCGTATTTAGAGCTGGGAGTTGGTTATGTGTTGAGATTCAATGAATCTGAATCGCTTATAATAGAAGGAAGTCCCATTGATGAATTATCCATCACACTAAATGAAGGTTGGAATCTAATTACAGGAATTTCTACTGAAATATCAGTTTATAATATTTTAGATTATGAAAATATTATTGTTCAAAATACAGTTTACGGATATACAGAGGATGGCTATGAAAACACAGATGTTATCACTCCAGGCTATGGATATTGGATTCGAGCTGAAATCGATGGTGTGATACACTTATCATCCTCTAATCGCTCAAAGATAGTACAAAATAACGAAGAGAATCTCAATGGTCTTAATAGTATATTTATTAATGGAAAAACACTATATTTTGGACCGTCAATCAATTCAAAGATAAAAACTCAATATAGTTTACCTCCTAAGCCCCCAATAGGCGGAAAAGATATAAGATTTAGTGACAATTCAAAATATTGTTCTAGGAATGAATGTCTGATTGAGATAATGAATCCTTCGAATTATAAAAATATAGTTGAGTGTCAAATACAAGATCAATCTAACTGGGAAATAGTAGATAAGCTTGGAAATGTTTTTCAATGTTCAACCGGAAATATATTAGAGATTAATCAAGATATAGAATCATTTATCTTAAGAAAAAATTCGTTAGCTTTAGTTCCTGAAAAATATAGTCTATATCCTGCCTATCCAAATCCATTCAATCCAGAAACTACAATTTCATTCGGTATTCCAGAATATGCCAATGTAAGTATATCAGTATATAATCTAATGGGTCAGAAAATATCCACTTTAACCTCCGATAATTATCCAGCTGGGTATCATTCAGTAAAATGGAATGGTAGTTTTGATTCAGGAATCAATGCACCTGCAGGTATCTATTTATATACAATTGAAGCTGAAAGATTCCATGATATGAGAAAAGTGGTTTTATTGAAATAATTGATATTAAATTGTGTTTATTAATAAAACAAATTTTATTATACTATTTTTTTTCTGTTTATCTTTTTCAAACGTAGTTAATGGAGAAACAACCGAGGAAGATTTACTAAAGAAAAAAACTAAATTATGGTTTGAAAAACATCCAGACTCATATCCCCATTGGATCACTCCAGAAGAAATAAATATCCAAAACAGTGGAGATCGTGAGTTTTATGAGACAGACCCGCCATCAGCACCAGTTATAAATATACCGGAATATGCACCTATGGAGGGAGTACTTATACGTTATCCTTTCGGGATCTCCTATACAGTTATAGCAGAAATGTCAGAAAATACAGTTGTGACTACTATAGTTTCATCAGATGGCCAACAGAGTTATGTTATTAATCAATATACTAACAATGGTGTGAATTTAAATAATTGCAATTTTCTTGTTGCACAATCAAACTCATATTGGACCAGAGATTACGGTCCATGGTATATTATTAATGGAAATAATGAATTGGGTATTGTAAACTTTCCTTATAATCGCCCGAGACCTTTTGACAACGATATCCCAATTGAAGTGGCTGAATTCCTTGGACTCGAACTATATGGAATGAATGTGATAACTGCCGGTGGTAATTATATGACAGATGGAATGGGTATCGCAGCTTCATCTACTCTTATTTTTGACGAAAATCCCAGCCAAACTCAATATCAAATCCGAGATAAGTTTGAAGAATATTTAGGTATATTTGACTATGACGTTGTAGAAGATCCAAATAATACCTATATCGATCATATTGACTGTTGGGCAAAATATTTAGATGTTGATAAAATATTGATTAGATCAGTACAAAACAGTCATCCACAGTATGATGAGATTGAAGATGTTGTAGATTATTTTTCAAATCAGGTTACCGGATATAACACTCCATATGAAATCTATAGAGTGTATACTCCTCAAAATCAACCCTATACCAATTCTATTATTTTGAATGAAAAAGTACTAGTCCCTGTAACAGGTTCATCCTGGGATGATGATGCTTTAGCGGTTTATGAACAAGCTATGCCAGGATATGAAGTCGTTGGATTGACCGGAAGTTGGGAATCCACGGATGCCCTGCATTGTAGAACAAAAGGCATAGCAGATAGAGAAATGATTTATATATCTCATATACCCATTTCGGGAGAAGTTGAACCCGTTGAAGGTGGAATAGAAATAAATGCAAACATGATTCCTGTAGGTGGTGAACCTGCTTCTGATATATTTGCTGAAATAAGATATAGATATAATGATTCATCATTTCAATCAGCAGAATTAAACTGGATATTTGGCAATGAATTTATAGGCACAATACCGACGTGCTCTGAGGATTGTGAAATATCATATTATATTAGAACTATCAATGAATTAGGTACAACTTATCATCATCCATATATAGGGGAACCAGATCCTCATATTTTTTATATAATAAATCCAGAAATACAATTAACAGTTTCATATGGTGAGAATTGGAATCTTTTGGGGAATCCAGTATATACTCAAAGCAATCATGTAAATGATATTTTTCCTTTGTCAACAGATAACACATTATATACTTTTGGATCTAGTGGCTATATAGCCCAATCAAATATGGAACCAGGCATAGGATACTGGCTCCATTTTAGTGAAGTTGGATTAACAACAATTACCGGACTTCCTATTTATGAACAGTCTCTAAATCTTATGGAAGGATGGAATCTAATCTCTGGAATTTCTTTACCAATATCTACAACACAAATTTATGATTCTGATAATATTCTCGTTCCTAATACCTTTTATGGATATGAATCAGGAGCAGGTTATGTTAACTCAGATGAAATCATTCCAGGGTATGGTTATTGGGTTAGGACAACATCTCAAGGTGATATTGTTTTAAATAGTAATCAACAAAGTTCTATAAAAAATATAGTCCGTGATAAATCAGCAGATTGGATATCTATCAATGGAATAAAATTATATTTGGATTTAAATGTATCTTCTGAGAATCAATTGTCATATAGTTTGCCTCCAAAGCCTCCCTCGGGCGGAGCAGATGTGAGATTCAGAGGAGATATGACTTATTGTGATGATTTAGGTATTATAGAGGTTCAATCTAATCAAAATATTCTAAATGTAGAATTTAATATATCAAGCTCAGAGATTCCATGGAAATTAACAAATACGGTAGATGAACACGTGCTTGTATTGAAAAATAAAGGTCAAGCTTTTATAAATAAGTCAGAACTATTTAAAATAGAGAAACAGTCAACTGTTCCAGTTATTTTAGAACTTTATTATAATTATCCTAACCCCTTTAACTCAACAACTTCTATTAGATTTGATTTAACAAAAAGTGAAGTAATATCTCTAGATATTTTTGACATTTCAGGACATTATATTACAAATCTGAAAAAAGGATATACTCAACGTGGTAATTACTCAATTGAATGGGATGGTGAAGATTCAGAGGGAAATAGTATTTCTGCAGGAATTTATTTTTGTACTTTATCTTTTGAAAATAAAAATATTACACATAAAATAATATTATTGAAATAGGAATATAATCATGAAAAATTATAGCTATTTTTTTATTTTAGTTTTGCTTAATTCCCTTCGGAGTGAATCTTTGTATGAAGTATATCAAAATGCTGAACCTGGAAACGGATATGATAAGTATATGGTTCTTGACCCAAATGTGGTTTATACTGGAGGATTTGGCAGCTCAGTTTATTCGGTACTACTGGAGTGTAATGGAGCAGTAATTGATCTACAGAGTGGAACAGGTATCTGGATGTCAGGAGATGAATCTACATCACCTTCTATTGTTATAAAAGGATGTAGTATTATTAACGGTGGGTATTATGGAGTGAATTTTTCTGGATATGGAAGTCATGAAGTCTTTGATTGCAATTTTATTAATGATGAATGGGGTATCCAGGCTGGAGAACATACGTTTACAACGATCCGCAACTGTAACTTTATTGATAACATATATGGACTAGCTATAATTGGTGAAGATGCAGAAGTAAATTTGGCTTACTGCAATGGCTGGGGGAATACTGAAACATATATGTCAAATTGCCTCGGATGAGGCGATATTTGGGAGCCGTGCGTTCCTACACCCGGTACTGGAAATATTTTTGAAGATCCACAGTTTGTAAATGAATCAGACCTTGATTTTAGCTACGATTCTGACTCTCCATGCATAGATTCTGGCGATCCTGATCTAATAGATCCCGATGGAACTGTAAGTGATATAGGTGCAGTTTATTATCTCCAAAATAATTCGTACACTATTGATATCATGGAAGATTGGAATCTGATAGGATTATCTGTTGATAGTGAAATATCATTTTACCAGAGTATTTTTGAAAACACCATTGATAACTCATTATTTTTATTCAATGAAAATGAGACATATGAATCTGTGGAATATTTAGAAATTGGAACTGGTTACTGGTTGAGATTTTCGACAGGTTATGAAGCAACTATAAATGGTAATCTAATCTCAAACTTGACAATTCAATTACATGAAGGATGGAATTTGATTAGTGGAATTTCCTTTTCAATATCCATAGATGAAATAGATGACCCTGATAATTTAATTATTCCTGGAACACTTTACAGATTTAATGAAAATTATATTTTGTCAAACAATATTATTCCCGGAAATGGATATTGGTTAAGAAGTAATAATAATGGGGATATCATTTTAAATATACTAGAGTAATATCCAATATAAATTGGTAGCATTTGAAATTTACAATATTTTCAACAAATTGGTGTGCATATTGTAAATATGCGAAAGACCTATTAAAGTCTAGAGGGATTAGTTTTGAAGAAATAAATCTTGATGAAAAAGCAATGACAAGAGAAGATTTATTTAATTTGACTGGGGGTAGAACAGTTCCTCAAATAATGATGGATGGAAAGCCGATTGGCGGTTTTGAAGATCTCCAAAATCTAGATTCAGAAGGTATATTAAAACCTTAACATACTTCATCATCGTATTAATGTTATTTTATGAATTTTTACTTCAGACTCTGTTTCAATAATAAAATAATACACACCTGAGGGAGATTTATTACCGTTCATATTATATCCATCCCAGGCAAAACGATCATAAAATCCAGGGCTTAAAGGACCTTCAAATATATCAGCGATTTTCCGTCCTAGTAGGTCTGTAACTGTTACAGTTATATAGTTTTCAATCTCCAGAAATACAGTAAAACGTACTGAATTTATTGATCCATCTAAGTAAGGAAATGGATTAGGATAAACATTTGTCAGCATAACCTCTTCTTCAGGTTCTGAAGTACGTATGAAAAAACGGTGAATACCATTAGAATTGTATGTTCTATTATCGCTGAGGTCATAGGCATAGACTTGCCAATAATAAACTATATTTTCACTCAAAGGCTCTGAAGGAGAATAGTGAGGTTCAGTACCATCATAAACGACCTCCAAATGTTCTATATTTTTTCCCAATTCTAAAACATAAAATAAACTGTCCATGAGATTATTATCTTTTGATGGTTCCCAAATAAAATCAGGATATAAATCAGAAATACGGCTGTTGGTTTCTGGCGATTCAATAAGAAAGGGTACTGGTGGAGTATTAGCTGCTTCAATTTTTAAAGTATAGTTGTAATCTATAACGTTTTCATCTTGACTTACAATTACCGCATAGATAGCATCCGCAGATTCTAATGAATTAAATACTGATAAAGAAGAATCTCCAGAAATAATTGAATAATCACCTGAAGAATATTCAATTACACAATGAAAACCAAACGTTGTTTCTGCCTGATACAAAGAATCTAGTGTAATCAAAACAGGTGTTTCTGTATTAATTTTAATGTATTGGCTTGCTAATTTATTCAGAGATGTGCTTTGAACTATTTCTATCTCACCATCAGAATAGTTGATAGTTTGATAAATATTGGGTCCATCTATAGGGAAATCTTCCGCTTCTTTATAACTGTACATTTCTGCGCCATCTCCAGGGCTCGAAGACATTACTACATTAGCAATTGCCATTCCATTTAATGCTTCTTTAAAAGATGAGCCGATAGTTGTAAGAGCATCATCTATTGCTTGATGGCTAAAATCACCGTATTCGCTGTTTGTACTGACTCCTTCATCAAAAATCAACTTAATCATTTCCGCTCCGCCTAAATGATTATCAATATATTCAAAAAATATCCAAGAGCCATACCAATGTGTACCTCCCACATGATCCAGAGATTTTTCTGGTTGATTAAACCATGAATTCATATATTGATAACAGTCATTGATCTCATCATAGATTTCTTCTTCTATCCATACAGCTGTTGCTTCCAGGAGCCAGGGTTTTTCAAATCCATCATATCCATATTGAATAGCATGTAAAAACTCATGGGCTGCAGTAACCTGAATACTTTCTAATTCACTCTGTGGAAATCCATTATAGTTATTCCTCATCGCCATATAGCTAGTAAAAGCATTTTGTTCATTTACGCTTGGAGAGAATTCATTGTTTCCTGTGTTTTGTGCAGTATACTCTGATTGGACATATCCATAATAGGATGAAGATAGTCTCCGTACATAAACATCATAATGATTTGATCCTCCGTAATCATGATCACCTGGATAGCTTTCTATCCATGCATCTCCAGGTGGACGCGTATATCCCATTTCGTTAATTTGTATATTATATACATGAACGAATGATTCAGCCATAATTTCAATATAATCAGGTATAGTATTGGAATTACTGTCCGTTTCACCTACTCCATGATTTCCATCAACTGTATAATGAAACCGAAAAACACCCGTATCATAAAATTGATCTAGATTGCTTGCTTCAGATCGTAGGTCAAGGGTTCTGTTTACAATTTTACCTGAAAAATTAAATCCAATATTTTTTAATTCTTCTTGAGTTGAATGTGAAAGTAAGTGACCGTTTATACCTATTTCATGAAGAGCAGGGGAAATATCTCTCCAGTTAAAACCCGTTTCAAAAGCTTGATCATTGAACGTATTCAATATTAGTTCAGCAGATTCAAATACTGATTTATGCGTTTCCCCAAAGCTATAAGATAAAAATATAATTAAACAAAAATATGTAATCCATTTTGAATAGAAATGTTTATTTAAACAAAAAAACGAAAAACCTTTTATTATTCCTGCTAATTTTGACATGTGCCATCAAACATTTTTCTTATACTCTTCACCTTCATGTTTTAATTCTTCATCGATATTTTTATTCTGTCTGATTCGATAAAAGAAAGCAAGAGCAAGCATTCCCAGTACATAGAACACAGCAAATATTGGTAATAATTCCCACATAGTGTATAAAATTACAAATAAATTAGTGCGATTTAATTATCTTCTTCTAAATTTTCTAAGGGTATTTTGTTTATGCTATTAAAATATTTATTATAAATATATGTTCCAGAAAAAATACCGATACCTAAGGGTAATTCCCAGTTTACTGTATGTTTTGTGTCTTCCTGGACGATTCCCGCAATAGTAAAAGTAATTCCCAAAACATATCCCATTGTTACTATCGTGTTATCACGTTTAAGTATATCAATTTCTGGCTTTTCAATCTCTGTTGGAATTATTTGAATCTCCTTTATTTGTAGTGGGCTTATAGTTGTAAATAAAGGTATTTTAGATCTAAGCGATAGATATAGTTTTGTTTCATCCTGTTTTTTATAAAACTCTTGTGATTCTGGAGCTTCAGATAATTTTAATGATATTTGAATAGATTCGCCGATTAGATCAATTTGAAAATCTTTAACATATTTAGATTTTTCAATTTCAGGGATATGAGTGCTATCTATTGAAGTATTTAAAAAAGTAATGTAGAACCATTCGGTCTCTGAATACCATCCTGAAGCGAAACTAACAACTACTTCTGAAGAAAAATTAAATTCAAAAACTAATCCATTTTCTTTTACCTCATAATCAATATATTGAAGTGTTGGAAAAGAATTAGATAATACAATCGATATAGAAATTATAAAAATCGCGTATATTTTTAGAATCAGTTTCATTTAATCATAAATAATGTAAGTAAATATACTAACATGGTATAATCTGTCAGAAATAGATGTTGTTCAGTCAAATATGAAAAGGTAATTTCACTGAAATTTATGAGTGAATTTATGTCTAAATGGAATTGGATATTTCTTTTCAGTGTTCTGAGTGCTCAACTAGATAATACTACTGGAGCATTTGGCACTGTTACAATGGATGGGAAAATTTGGAATCAACTTGCTTTTAGGCCTGAAATACCTTTTGGTAAATTTGGTCTAGTACTTGATATTGTGTTCTATTTTGATGAAAATGGTAATTTGCATAAAGATGAATGGGATTTTAGCAGTGGTAAATCAATTAAAAATACCTTAATTGATAAAATTTACTATCTTCGTTACGGTCATCCAGGAGATCCAATTTATGGAAAAATAGGTGCTCTAGATCAAGTTCAATTAGGTTATGGAATTTTAGTAGATGGTTATTCAAATTCAATCGAATATCCGCAAGTAAGAAAGACGGGTCTAGAGTTTGAATATTCAAAGGGGTTATATACGTTTCAAGGTTTTGTAAATGATTTCAAGGAAAATATTGGTCTAGCAGGAATCAGAATGGAGACCACTTCTTTACTTTCTTTTCCGGTTGGATTTGCTGCTGTAATTGATAGAAATCAATATCTTGGGATGAATGATGCCGATGGTGATGGACGTCCTGATATTGTTGATGATTTTCCTTCTCAGGAACAATTTTGGTTAGACAGTGACCAGGACGGATACGCAGATAATGATTTTGAGAATGAATTTGACAGAGATGGAGATGGTCTTCCTGATGTATATGGAGATTTGGCCTCCATTCACCAATTTTGGGATGATTTAGGTGGTGCAGTTAATCAGGATTTTTCACAAGAGGCGTTTTATGATTCTCTGCCAGATAATAATATAACCTTACTCCCAGAACCTTTGAACATTAATAACGATTCCGATCCTGTTTCCGCATTTTCTATTGATGTAGGTATTCCAATTTTTGATAAAGATAGATTTTCAGTTGTATTATATGCTCAGTTTGCTAAAATGATTGGAGAAACAAGACATCCTAAAACCGACAGTACAGTTTCATTAGGAATTGGACTTATCCCGTTAGGAATGCGAGCTTCAATGGGACCTGTTAAATGTGTTTTAGAGTACAGAATGATTCCGAACGGTCGATTTGAATTTGGCTATTGGAATCGCACTTATGAATTAGAGAGAACAACCATTTCTCAATTGAGTAACGGGAACACTAATATTTCCACCAAAGAAAGTAAATTGGGATTGAGAGGAAAACAAAAAGGAATATTTCTGGGATTGAAATCCAATATATTTGAATTGATAACCGGTAAAATGTCATTTCAAATTCTTGAAGGGGAGCAATGGAACTATGAAACCAATGATTTTGAAAATGAATCAAATCAAAACTTCTATGCCTCTATGGCTATAAATAAATCAATCTCTCGATTGAAGCGAGCTGAGATATTTTATCAACAAAAAAATGTTCCCAATCCGTTTGAATTTATATTCACTGAAAGTACCGTTATGGGATACCGCCTAGGAATCTCTATGGGTGAAGGGTTAGTCGTCAATTATATATTTAAACGTATGTTCAGAGATACAAACGGAAACGGGATTATTGAAGATTCTGAGGCAATTAATCTCACGGGAATTGAAACTAGCTTTGATCTATAACTTACAATCTGATACTTGCCTTTTTTGTATTTTTATAGTATAAAATATGATTTTGTCTTTTATTCTTAATTAAACATTTATGAACAGTAAAGATCTGCGTAGCTCATTTTTGAAATTCTTTGAAAACAAGAATCATCATTTTGTACGAAGTTCTCCCATTACTCCAATAAATGACCCAACCCTTTTATTTACTAATGCAGGGATGAATCAGTTTAAATCTATATTTCTAGATAAAGAAAAGCCCGTTAATAATCGTGTAATGAACAGTCAAAAATGTGTTCGTGTTAGTGGAAAACATAATGATCTTGAAGAAGTTGGTTTAGACACGTTTCATCATACTTTTTTTGAGATGCTAGGAAACTGGTCTTTTGGAGACTACTATAAAGAAGAGACGATCTCATGGGCTTGGCAGTTATTAACAAAAGAGTGGGGAATTGATAAAAATAGGTTATGGGCCACTGTATATAAGACCGATGATGAGTCCTTTGATTTATGGAAAAAAGTTACTGACATTCAAGATGACCGCATCCTACGATTTGGAGATAAATATAACTTCTGGGAAATGGGAGAAACAGGGCCATGTGGCCCTTGTTCAGAAATTCATTATTACATAGGTGAAGATATTGAAAATCAAGATCCTAATAAGGTCAATATATCATCTGAATATTGGGAATTATGGAACCTCGTTTTCATTCAATATAATCGAATAAGTGCTGATAATTTAGAAAATTTAACCAATAAGCATGTAGACACAGGAGCAGGCCTAGAGCGATTGACATCTGTCCTACAGAAAAAGAAAAATAACTATGATACAGATCTATTTTATCCCATAATACAAAATATTGAAGAATTATCTGGAATAAAATCTGCTAATGACCCAATACCTTTTAGAGTTATTGCAGACCATATCAGAATGCTTTCCATTTCGATTGCTGATGGAGTTTTGCCTGCAAATGATGGGCGTGGATATGTCTTAAGAAGAATATTAAGGCGTGCAGCAAGATTTGGTCGGCAATTGAAATTTAACGAACCCTTCATGAAATCCCTTGTGAATTCAGTCTGTTTTGTATTGGGCGATACCTATCCTGAACTAAATGAAAAAAAGAAACACATCCAAAATGTCATTCATGCAGAAGAAACTTCATTCAATAAAACATTAGACAGGGGACTTATACACTTTGAGAGACTAGTTCAGTCTTTAAGTTCAAATATAATTTCTGGTCAAGAAGCTTTTAAATTATATGATACCTATGGATTTCCATTAGATTTAACTCAACTCTTAGCGAGAGAGAGAAACATAAATGTTTCTATTGAGGAATTTAATAAAGAGATGGATGTCCAAAAACAACGAGCTAGATCTCAAAAGAAGTTTGTATTTGATAAAGATGAATTTAAGTGGGAAACCATAAGAGATGGAAAAGATTCTTTATTTCTTGGATATGACACTCTGACCTCAGAATCTGAAATTATAAAGATAAGCAAAAGAAATGATCAAATTATATTGATTTTAGATAAAACTCCCTTTTATGCAGAATCGGGAGGGCAGGTAGGTGATACCGGAACCATAGAGGTTGGAAATAAAAAATTAAAAATTGAAAATACAATAAGAAACGATGCTGGTTCAATTTTACATTTTTGCAATGGAGTAATTTCTAGTGAATATATAAAGGATATTGTTAAGTGTGTTGTTGATAAACATAGAAGACAGGCAGTTAGAATAAACCATACTGCAACTCATTTACTTCATGCAGCACTAAAAAATGTTTTAGGAGAGCATGTACATCAGGCAGGCTCAATGGTTGCTCCTGACTATTTACGATTTGATCTAACCCATCACGAAAAAATTGGAACTGATCAAATTGATGAGATAGAAACTTTAGTTAACAATGAAATAATGAAGAATGTCTTACTTAAGACTGAGATTAAAAAATATGATGTAGCCAGAGATGAGGGTGTGGAAGCACTTTTTGGCGAAAAGTATGGAGATGAAGTCAGAGTAATATCGGTAGGTGAATTTTCTAAAGAGCTATGTGGTGGAACTCATGTTGAAAGATCGGGAGATATTGGTACGTTTAAGATTACTGATGAATCTTCCCTATCCACTGGAGTTAGAAGAATGACAGCTGTAACAGGTATAAAAGCTCTTCATTATATACAAAACCAAAATCATCTTGTAAGGTCACTAGCGTTGAGGCTTAACTGTAGTGATACCGATATAAATACGAGAGTTGAGCAAATATTTAATGAGAATAAATTATTAGAAAAGAAGCTAAAAAATAGAAAAAATAGTTCAACAATAGATATTCAAAAGTTTATAAATAAAGGAGAATCAGTTGGAGAATCAATTATTATATCTTCCATAATTAAACAAGCAACATTAGATGATCTGAAATTGATTGGTGATGATCTACTTCAAAAGCTTCAATCAGGGATAGGTATTTTTGGTTCTGTAATTGATAATAAACCTCAAATCCTTGTAGTTGTTTCAAACGATTTGGTAAAAGCAAAAATACTCTCCGGAAACATTGCCAAAGAATTAGGTAAAATAATTGGTGGTGGCGGTGGTGGTAGACCTCACCTAGCCACAGCAGGAGGTCAGTATACTGATAAGTTGGAGAGCGCATTGAGCAAGGGAAAGAAAATTGCTCAAAAATTATTATTAAGGAAAGCCGATGGAAGTTAGGCAGTCTGGAGGAAATTATCTTGTTTATATAAAAAAGGATGAATCTGTAATGGCGTCTTTGACTGAAGTATGTAGTACAAATGAGATAAAAAATGGTCAAGTATCAGGAATTGGTGCAGTAAAAGATATTGAGATTGGTGCTTACGATTTAAAAACTAAATCGTACATAAAAAAGGAATTTTTAGATATCTATGAATTGATTTCTTTTCAAGGTAATATTACCTTGAAAGATGGAAAACCTTTTGTTCACAGTCATATTACTATAGGAAATCATAAACTTAATACATTAGGTGGCCACTTATTTGAAATGAAAGTTGCAGTCGTAGGTGAATTTATTATTAGAAAAATTGATTCTGATGCATATCGTAAATTAGACGAAGAAATTGGCCTGCCTGTATGGTGCCTTAACTTATAGTGAAAAGAAAAATTATATACACAGACAAAGCACCTAAAGCCGTAGGTGCCTACAGTCAAGGAATTTCAGCCAATGGATTCATATTTACTGCAGGGCAAATTCCATTGAACCCTGAGACAAATGATTTAGTAGAAGGTGAAATTGAAATACAGGTCAATCAAATATTTCAAAATCTTGATGCTATATGTCATTCTGAAAATAGTAGTTTAAAAAATGCTGTAAAACTAACTGTATTTGTAACTGACTTATCTTTAGCTGCAGTCATAAATAAATGTATTGATAAATGTTTTATGTCAAATACCTTTCCGGCTCGTACTATGGTTCAGGTGAGTAAATTACCCCTAAATTCTAAAGTGGAGATAGAGTGTATTGCTACTCAAGATAAATAACCAAAAACTATCAATTTATTTTGCAATAGTCGTGTCTTTATCTTTTAATTGTATAAGAGCTCAGCCTGCAGATACTCTGGCAATAAAATCACCAGGTATGGCTGCTAAGTATGGATTAATGTTTCCGGGTGCAGGACAATTTTATAATGAGAGATATATTAAAGGTACAATCCTTACAGGTCTTGAAATTTATGCTATTATTAAATTTAATGAGTATAGATCAGATGTGAAATATGATAATATAACATCTGCCATATCTAAACGTAATAAATCAGCATGGTGGATGTTTTTTATCTATTTTTATGGTGTTCTAGACGCAGTAGTTGAGGCACACTTGATACCACATAAAACTGTAATGGATACACCAATAGAATAAAATAAAAATTAAGCAATAGATATAGGAAATAATAATATGGAAAAAAGAGAACATTGGGGTTCAAAGTTAGGGTTTATACTTGCTGCATCTGGCTCAGCTGTGGGACTGGGGAACATCTGGAAATTTCCATATATTGCAGGAGAAAATGGGGGTGGAGCTTTTACAATTATTTATCTGCTTTGTATTTTTGTGGTAGGCATGCCTATTGTCATTGGAGAGTTTGTAATTGGCAGAAAAACACAATTAAGTCCGGTAGGAGCATTTGATAAAATAGCACCAAAATCATTTTGGAAATGGGTTGGAATGTTGGGAGTGGCATCTGCTTTTGTAATTCTTTCTTTTTATGGAGTGGTAGGTGGCTGGACATTACGATATACATTCTTATCTTTAATGGGTGGCTTCTCTGATTTAGTAGGAAATTCTGAGATATCAGGTGAGGCATTTAATTCATTTATTTCTAGCCCATGGAGTCCCTTATCCTGGCATCTAGTTTTTATGGGACTCTGTATTTTTATTATTATTAATGGGATTAAAGGAGGTATAGAAAAATGGACAAAAATTATGATGCCTCTAATATTATTTATTTTAATATTACTTGTGATTCGAGGGATCACTTTGCCCAATGCAGGAGCAGGGTTTTCCTTTCTTTTTAAACCTAAATTTGAAGATTTAACAGCGTCTGCAATAGTTTTGGCTTTAGGACATTCTTTTTTTACTCTCAGTCTTGGAATGGGTACTATGATTACATATGGTAGCTATTTGAGGAAAGAACAAAATCTTCTTAATTCTGCACTATGGGTTTTGGCTCTTGATACATTTATTGCTCTTTTAGCAGGATTAGCAATCTTCACAACAGTGTTTTCTGTAGGTGCTGATCCTGCTGGCGGACCTGGGTTAATATTTGTTGTTCTTCCAACTATTTTTCCTCAACTAACTGGTGGTCTACTTTGGGGAACTCTCTTTTTCTTTTTACTTTTTTTAGCAGCCCTGACATCAGCTATTTCAATATTGGAGGTTGTAACTGCATATTTTATTGATCAAAAAGGATGGAGCAGATTAGAAGCTACTATACTTTTTGGCTCTACTATAACGATTGTCGGAATACTGTGCTCACTCTCATTAGGTGATAATCTTAATATAACTGCTATATTTGGAATGTCATTCTTTGATTTTATGGATAATCTATCATCAAAGTATATGCTCCCAATCGGTGGAATGTTAACAGCAGTATTTATTTTAGCTCGTTGGAAAATACCTAAATTTTTGGAAGAATTTCATCTCGGTATGACTAACACTAAATTTTCAGTATCTACCACCAAATTATTATTTTTAATTTCTTCAATTGTAGTTGGTTTTATAATACTTAACGAAATAATTGAAGTTTTATTTGGTAGCCCCTTAATTGGCTAACTTATGTTAATTACAAAGTTAATAAAACCTGCGCATCCACTACATAAAGCTCTTGCATCTAAGTTTAAACACTTAAAGGTGGTTGAAAACTTTAATGTTGTTAGTTGGTTTGCTCCTTGGAGCATGCTAGCAGCAGGCGAAGCCTCAAAAATGGGATTAAATAATAGATATTCTTTTTGGGAGTTTTCACAATGGCAAAACGGTATTATTAGTATCATTATTATTTCTTTATTTATTATTCTACTAAAAACAAAAGAATATCCTATTACTTTGAATAAAAGTAATTTTAATAAACCAAAGGAATGGGTAATACTGATAAGCTTCTATTTTCTATGTTGGATATTTGGTTGGGGATACAACAATTTGACGTACGGAGTATTATACTTTCTATGTTACTTGCCAATTAGTATTGGAATTTCTCTTCCTTATTTAATTAGTCAGGATAAAACTCCGGACTATATATCTAGAAAAACTATTGGTATAATTTCCAGCATATTGTTTTTAGTATCCTGTATATTTGGTTGGCTTATTGATGACCCGGTTTTAGCGACAGCCTCTATTGTTATATTCCCTTTTTCAGTTGTACTCTCAGTTACATCACATGTTCGGCACCTCCAGCGGACACATATCTTTCCACTATTCATATTAATGGGCTTTGTAACTTCAAGGGTGGGATGGTTTCTTTTTCCTGTATTGGTTCTTTTCTATTTTTTAAGAATATATAATTATTTTGTATACAAAAAAGTATCTCCCACTTTTGCAGTGGATCACTAACTCTATTTCTAAAACTTAGGTGGTAATATTTGATTCTCATTAAAGAAAATAAATGTGATTTTTGCGGCTGCTGTGTAGGTGTTTGTCCTGTAAATTGTATTGAATTAAAAGAAGCAGATATTGAAATCGATCATCCAGTATGTATAGATTGTGATTTGTGTGTTTTTGTATGTCCTATTGATGTGTTAGAAGTAAAGAATGAGTTTAAAAAACAGACAGTATGATTGTATAGTAGTTGGAGGAGGGCCTGCAGGTACTACCTTTGCAGATATTGCTTCTCAAAATGGATTATCAGTCATTGTACTTGAAAAAGATAGAGAAATTGGAGTTCCTGTAAGATGTGGAGAAGCTGTAAGTGATAAAGGTCTCAGAATATTTCATGATGTTGAAAAGGAATGGATCAACGCTACAATCACAAAAATTAGACTTGTAGCACCAAATGAAAATATAATTGATTTTAAATTAAAAGAGTCTGGTTATATTTTAGATAGAAAAATATTTGATTCAGCTTTAGCAAAAAAAGCAGCAGATAATGGAGCAATAATAAAAACAAAAGCTTATGTAGATGGACTTATTATTGAAGATGATGAGGTAGTTGGTGTAACGGGAATACATTTAGGTGAGCCTTTTAAATTAAAAGCAAAGATTATCATCGGTGCAGATGGAGTTGAAAGTAGAGTAGGAAGATGGGCAGGGCTACCGACTCATGTTAAGTTAAAGGACATGGAGTCAGCTATTCAGGAGACTGTTACCGGAATAAATGTAGAAAGCCATGTCTTTGAATTTCACCTATCGCGCAAATGGGCTCCTGGTGGATATCTATGGGTATTTCCTAAAGGAAATGATTCTGCCAATATTGGATTAGCCATCTCTGGGATATATGCAAAAGAGGGAAAGTCTGCTTATAAATATTTGCAAGAATTTTTAAAACGTAAATATCCAAATGGTTCTACCAATACGATAGTTGCAGGAGGTGTTCCTGTTGCAAAAACCGTAAAAAAGATGGTGGGTGATGGTGTAATGCTTGTTGGAGATGCTGCCCATACGGTCAATCCAATGACCGGAGGAGGAATTATCCCTGGAATGAGAAGTGGGTTATTAGCTGCAGAAACTGCAATATCTGTCATAAAATCAGGTCAAAAAACTCTAAAAAATAATTTAAAGAATTATGAGAAACAATGGCATAAAATCGGCGGGAAAAATCACGAAAGATTCTATAGAATAAAAGAAGCAATCTTCCGATTTGATGATAAAGATCTAATTCATATAGCTGATGGTATTTCTGCTGTTCCTGAAGAGAAAAGATCTCTTTTGAAATTGTTTTCTATAGCTGTTTCAAAAAAACCCTCTTTACTTTTTGATGTAGCTCGCTTATTCACAGGTATTTAATGAACAGAGTAGAGTTGCTCAACCATCTGGATTTATCAACCTTTATTGCATTTGATTTTGAAACTACGGGGTTATCAAAATATTCTGATCGAATTATTGAAGTTGCTGCAGTTTTATATAAAGATGGGAAACCAGTCGAATGTTTTGAAACACTCATAAATCCTCAAATCCAAATATCTGATGAAATTACCAGGATAACCGGGATAACAAATACTATGGTTGAGGATAGTCCCACTGAAAAAGAAATAGCAGAAGATTTTTTTAAATTTCTGGGTGATCATCCTCTAGTTGCACATAATGCTAAATTCGATGAAGGCTTTCTTTATGAACTATATAACCGACAAAGTATGCCAGAAAAGCGATATATTGTCTATGATACTTTACATTTAGCTCGTTCAGTTCTATTTAATCTGCCTGCGTACAATCTCGGTTTTATAGCCGAATATTTTAAATTATCTTCTGTGGGGTCACATAGAGCTAAAAAAGACGCGGAAAATTGTGGTAATATTTTCCTTTATCTTGTGGAAGAATCTGCATCATATCCATTGGCGGTGATCTCCAAATGTGTATCTATTCTTAAAAATAGAACATACTACAATCAATCTCTTTTTATCAATTTAGCAAATTTACTCCTAAAAAGGGATCCCCAGTCTAAAGGAATTATGACATCAATATTAGATTTTAAAGATCAGACTAATTGGTATAGCAAAAGTGGAAATGATTCAAATAATTTTCCTGATGTAAATGATATTTTTGGAGAAAAAGGAAGATTGTCAAAATCTATTTCTAGATTTGAAAAAAGAGATAGCCAGATAAAGTATATTGAATTTATAGATAGCGTAATTTATAATAATCACTCTATTGGTATCGTTGAAGCTGGAACAGGACTTGGAAAATCACTTGGTTATTTATATGAAGCAGTAAAATATGTGTGTAATACAGATAGAAAAAAACCTGTAGTTATCTCCTGTTATACAAAGAGCTTACAAGATCAATTGTTCTATAAAGACCTTCCAGATATATTAGAGGTACTTGATGGTTCACTTAGAGCTGTAAAATTGAAAGGTAGAGCTAATTATATTTGCCTTTCCCGATTAAACTGGTTAATTGGTGATTCAACTGGAATTTTGAATGATGAGGAAACTGCATATTTGCTTCCTTTGATATTTTGGCTCCACTGGACAAAAACTGGAGATATAGATGAATGTAATGGATTTTTAAATAGTAGGAATTACCGCATTAAAAAAATGATTCAAAGTGAAGCAGGATATTGTACCACTAATATTTGTTCTGAATATGATGGATGTTTTTTGGGAAATATTAGAAATCATCTATTTCAATCTGATATAATAGTTATTAATCATGCTTTATTGTTGAGTGATAAATCGAACCCTAACATGCTCCCCCCATATGATGTCCTTTTTATTGATGAAGCCCATAATTTAACAGATGCTGCATATTCTCAATATAGGCAAAATATAGATCGAGCTTTATTAAAATCGAATTTACTAATTTGTCAACCAAATTTTTCAGGTAATAAAATTTGGAAGAAGATGTTAAAGCTATTGGAAAAAGATATAAAAGAGTTAAATAATATACTATATGATCTAGAGAAATACATTGATTTAGCAATAAATGCAGTAGAAGCGTTCTTTGAACGATTGTCTGATGAATATGGCCATCGATTTTTAGAATCCTCCCCATACATCGAAAAAGTAATCATTAACGATGTAGCAGAAGAGTATCGCAATTTGCCTAGCGAACTAAAAGCTGTTTATTCACAAATTAGATTAGCTGAACAAACTATAAAATTACTGTACAAAAAATTAGATAATTTTGATCCAAATAGAGAAAATATTAATGAATTGATTTTAACTACTAAACAAAAAATGGATTCACTAACTGACCTATTACTATCAACCAAATTTCTGACATCGGATCAGGATAGTGAATGGGTTTATTGGCAAGAAGGTGTCTTCGGAAGAGGTAAAAAATCAAATTCCAAACCAGAGATATCTTTACACTCCTCACCTGTTGATCCTGGATTTCTTCTATCAGAATATTTATTTAAGGATATAAAATCCTTAGTTCTTACTTCTGCTACCTTACAAGTAGAACACTCTTTCGAATATTTCCTAAATCGAACTGGAATATCATCTCTCGATAATTTTGACCTTAAATTTTCGGTCTGTCCGAGTCCGTTCAAGTATAATGAACAAGTTAAATATTTTCAGTATTCGGGTAGACAGTCTTTGTCGGACAATCCTAAGAAAATAGCAGAAGTGATTTTGAAATGTCATTCAAAACTCAAACAGAAGATTTTGGTTCTATTTACATCATACAAATCTCTTAATCAAGTAACACATTATTTAAAAATAATGAAAGAAGGAAAAGATCTTCCCATTTTTTCTCAAACTCAGGCATCTTCAAGATATGGACTACTAAAAGGAATGAAAAACTCTAAAAATGGTATCCTAATGGGTACTAGTTCTTTTTGGGAAGGAATCGATCTTTCAGGAGATTTTCTTGAAATATTAATAATAACAAAACTTCCTTTTCAGGTACCAACAGATCCAATAATAAAGGCTTACAGCCAATTATTGGAACAAAACAATAGAAACCCTTTCCTTTATTATACAGTTCCTGAGTGTATATTAAAATACAGGCAAGGATATGGAAGATTAATTCGCACTACTTATGATGAAGGAATATTTATTGTCCTTGATAATAGAGTTGTCCTTAAAAATTATGGTAAACAGTTTCAAGACGCTATTCCTGTAAATATGCAAATGTTTTCTACGTTGGATAGTTTGATATTAAATTGAACTTTTGACTCAATTTAATATTACTTTTTGACTGATAAAATATATGTCGTACTATTTGGTTTTGATAAAATACATGCGTTAAGTTTCCCGGCTTGAATTCTAACCTTTATTATTAATAATAATTATATAAAAAAATGAACATCCTAAAAGTACTGAACATTAAAGAAAAAAATTTTGGAGCTTGTGTTGGTGGAGATAGTTGGCTAGATACAACCAACGGAACAGTAAATATATCGAAAAATCCTGCTACGGATAAACCAATTGCAAGTGTTTTAGAATGTAATGAATCTCATTATGAAACCGTTATTAATTCAGCTCGCTCTTCTTTTTTGAAATGGCGAACTGTTCCAGCGCCAGTACGTGGACAGTTAGTGAGGCAAATGGGAGATGCACTTAGAGAAAAAAAAGATGAATTAGGGACTCTTGTTTCTTTAGAAATGGGAAAAATAAAAGAGGAAGGAGATGGTGAAGTTCAGGAGATGATTGACATTGCTGATTTTGCTGTAGGGCAGTCAAGAATGCTTTATGGAAAAACCATGCACTCAGAAAGACCTGATCATAGGATGTATGAACAATGGCATCCTTTAGGTGCTGTAGGTGTAATCTCTGCTTTTAATTTTCCTGTTGCTGTATGGGCATGGAATGCCTTCATAGCAGCTATTGCTGGAGATACGGTGATTTGGAAACCCTCAAGCAGCACACCCCTTACCGCTATTGCTGTTCAGCATATATGCAATGATATACTTAAAAAAAATGGATACACTGGAATTTTTAACCTTGTTATAGGAAAAGGTTCTACAATTGGAAATCGTTTAGTTGAAGATAAACGAGTTCCACTAATCTCATTTACAGGTTCTACGGCAATGGGCCGAAAAGTTTCAAAAACTGTTTCAGAGAGATTTGGAAAAACAATTCTGGAGTTGGGTGGAAACAATGCTATCATTGTTGATGAAACAGCTGATCTTGAGCTTGCTATACCTGCCATTGTATTTGGTGCAGTAGGAACAGCAGGACAGCGATGTACTTCTACAAGACGTGTTATTGTACAATCAACTATTTATGAAGAGCTAATAAAGAGACTTAAAAATGCCTATAAGCAAGTGAATATTGGAAATCCAATGGAAAGTGGAATATTAATGGGTCCTCTAGTTAATAATAATGCTGTGGATGCATACTTAAATGCGCTATCATCTATTAAAAATTTTGGAGGTGAGATACTATACGGTGGTCATACTATTGAAGGTTATGGATATTTCGTAGAACCAACCATTGCAATGGTGAAGAATGACTGGAGTATTGTTCAAGATGAAACCTTTGCGCCAATATTATATATAATCAAATATAACAAATTGCAGGATGCAATAGAGATTCATAATGACGTTCCTCAAGGATTATCTTCAGCTATGTTTACAACAAAACTTCAAAATGCAGAAGTATTCTTATCTTCAGTCGGAAGTGATTGCGGAATTGCAAATATTAATATCGGAACATCTGGAGCAGAAATAGGTGGGGCATTTGGCGGTGAAAAAGAAACAGGTGGTGGAAGAGAGTCTGGTTCTGATTCATGGAAGCAATATATGCGTAGACAAACAAATACGATTAATTGGAGTAAAGATCTACCATTAGCTCAGGGAATAACTTTCAAGCTAAGTTAATATTAAGTATGTTTGACCCTAAAAAAGTTCATTCCTCTATTGATAAGTATATGTTAGCTGATGGGATGGGTCTAGTTATAGATTTAGAAAAAAGTCATGGTTCATGGTTGGTAGATAGCAGGAATGGGGAAGAATACCTTGACCTTTTTTCTATGTTTGCTTCGCTATCTGTCGGATATAATCATCCATACCTTATAGAAAATAAAGAGCGACTAATATCATCTGCTTTAAATAAACCAACAAATTCAGACGTTTATTCTGTTGAGATGGCTGATTTTGTTTCTACGATGGGTCGTATTTCACAACCAAATTATTTACCTTATGCTTTCTATATTGAGGGTGGCGCTTTGGCAGTAGAGAATGCTCTTAAAGCAGCTTTTGATTGGAAAGTTAGAAAAAATCTTTCCAATGGAAAGGGAGAAAAGGGTTCAAAAGTAATACATTTTAAAGAATGTTTTCATGGTAGAACGGGATATACAATAAGTTTAACAGACTCACCTGACCCTCGAAAAACATTATACTTCCCTCAGTTTGACTGGCCTAGAATTGATACTCCAAAAATAGATTTCCCTTTAGAAAATAATATTGATGTAGTAATAAAAAGAGAGCATAAAGCAATTAATCAAATCAAAGATGCTTTAACAAATAACCGAGATGAAATTGCAGCTTTGATTATAGAACCAATTCAGGGTGAGGGTGGAGATAATCACTTCAGAAAAGAATTTTTAATAGAATTAAGAAATTTGGCAGATGAAGCAGAATTTTTATTAATTTATGATGAAGTCCAAACCGGTGTTGGAATTACTGGCAATATGTGGGCACATCAAGCATTTGGTATTGAGGCTCAACCAGATATTATTAGTTTTGGAAAAAAAACACAAGTTTGTGGTATTTTTGCCGGAAAGAGATTAGATGAAGTAGATAATCATGTATTTTATGAATCGAGTAGAATTAATTCTACTTGGGGAGGCAGTCTTGTCGATATGGTTAGATTTACAATCTATCTTGAAATTATTGAAAATGAAAAACTTGTTCAAAATGCTAATAAAATGGGTAGTTACCTTAATAACTGTTTGAAAAACCTTCAGAATAATCACAAAAATAAAATATTTAATGTTAGAAATAGAGGATTATTTGGAGCTTTTGATTTACCAAATACTGAACTTCGAGATAAGGTTCTTAATCTTATATTTGAAGAAGGCGCTATAATGCTAGGGTGTGGAAAAAAATCTGTACGATTTAGACCGCATCTAAATATAACTGAATCTGAACTAGATAGTGGGTTTCACATGATTCATTCGGCATTAACAAATCTATAGTTTCATGTCTAATGGAACACTTTATATAGTTTCTACACCAATAGGCAATTTAGAGGATATTACTTTTCGAGCAGTAAATATTTTAAAAAAGGTAAACTTTATAGCGTCAGAAGATACACGCAGGTCAGCTATTTTATTAAACCACTATCGCATTAAAAAATCTCTTATTAGTTATTTTGAACATAACGAGATAACAAAAAACCCTGAAATTATCAATAGAATAATATGTGGCGAAAATTGTGCTTTGATCACTGATGCAGGTACTCCCGGGATTAGCGATCCTGCGTATAAATTAATTCGCAATGCGATTGATAATAGTGTTAGAGTTGAATCTATACCAGGACCAAGTGCAGTATTGACAGCATTAACATCCTCCGGTTTACCTACAGACAGATTTTTATTTGAAGGATTTTTACCTCCACGTAAAAATAGGAAATCACGATTAGAAAAATTAAATAATGAAGATGCAACCCTTATTATTTTTGAGCGATATAACCGTATTCAACGGACATTATATGATATAAAATCAATTTTAGGTGACCGACCTGCTGTAATAGCCCGTGAATTGACAAAATTACATGAAGAATTATTAAGGGGAACTATATCTGAGCTTTTGATATACTTGGAACAAAAACGTTTAAAAGGAGAATGTGTCATATTGATTGGAAAAAATAAGAAGAGTGTCTACTTTAATTAAACCACGGTTTATCACATTTGAAGGAATTGACGGATGCGGAAAATCCACGCAGGTGGAACTTTTGTATAAATACTTAATTTCAAAAAATATTAAGTCGATAATTGTTCGAGAACCGGGAGGAACATCCATATCTGAGGAAGTTAGAGATATCTTGTTATCCAAATCAAATTCACAGATGGCTTCACACACTGAAGCATTACTCATGTCAGCATCCAGGGCACAATTAACTAAAGAAATAATTATCCCAAAATTAAATTCTGGTCATTGGGTAATTTCTGATAGATATGCAGATTCTACAATAGCATATCAAGGGGGAGGAAGGGAATTGAATATAAATTGGTTAAAAACACTGAATTCCTTTGCTACCTATGAAATAATTCCTGAACTGACTATTTATTTAGATGTTCCAATCGAAACTATTTCAAAAAGAATACCTATTAATTCAGACCGATTTGAAATAGAAGGAAAGAATTTTTTGACTCTTGTTAGAAATACTTATAATTCTTTAGCTGAAGTTGAAAAAGATAGAATTAAATCTATTGATGGAACAGATGATATAAATAGCATACATCAATCCATTATAAAATTAATTGAAAATAAAGGATTTTTAAATTATGAATAACAAATTCAAATCAACTTTTATTTTAATCTGTACACTGCTTGTGTTGACCGCCTCTACTTCAACAAAATCTGAATACTATAGTGAAGTAGCAAAATCACAAAAATTGATTATGGATGTCTATAAATATACTGTAAATAATTACGCAGATGAATTAGACTTAGAAGAATACACACGTTCATCAATAAAAAATATCGTTGAAAGTTTAGACCCTTACACAGTGTATATGGAGGAGGAGGAGAGGTCAAATATTGACATGCTTACAAAAGGTAAATATGGTGGCGTGGGTATCCAAATTTCTAAACGGCAAGGTGAATTGACAGTTATAGCTCCTATAGATGATACTCCGGCTCAAAAGGCAGGAATACAAAGTGGCGATGTTATAGCAAAAATTGACACATTTCTAACTAATAATCTATCCTCTACTGATGCTGCGAAACTTATTAGAGGGAAAAAAGGATCAACTGTAGTTCTCCACATTAAAAGGATTGGATATGATAATTTATTAGATTTTCCTTTAATCAGAGATGATATAAAGGTCAATGATGTTGCCTGGTTTGGAAAGGTAAATGATGATATAGGATATGTCCGTCTAACTCGTTTTTCAAAAAATTCATCTGGTGAAATTAAAGAAGCACTTATCTCACTCGTAAATGAAAATACAGATGGAATTATTTTGGATTTAAGAGATAATCCCGGTGGACTTTTGCAATCGTCAATTGAAATACTGGATATGTTAATTCCCAAAGGAGAATTACTGCTCTCAACTAAGGGCAGAATTAAAAAATCTAATAGAGACTATTTTTCACAGAAAGATCCAATTATTCCAGAGGATATAAAGATTGCTATACTAATTAACAATGGAAGTGCTTCTGCAAGTGAGATAGTTTCAGGAACTCTCCAAGATTTAGACCGTGGCATTGTAATTGGTAGGCAGTCTTTTGGTAAAGGGTTGGTACAAAGTGTATATGGGCTTGACAAAAAAAGATCTTTAAAATTAACAACGGCAAAATATTTTATACCTAGCGGAAGATTGATACAAAAAGAAGGATATTTAGATAAAAAGATTGTATCTGATCTCACAGAGATAGATTCATTGTATTATACTTCTGGAGGTCGGTTAGTTAAAGGAGGTGGAGGGATATCTCCTGATTTAAAAATAAAAAATTTTGAATACGGTCCTCTTACTACGGCTTGCTGGAGAAAAGGTATGTATTTTTCCTTTGTTCAACAGCAAAAAAAGAGATATAAAACTTTAGAAGATGTAAATACTAATTTTGAACTATTAAATGATTTTGCACAATTTATAGAATCTAAAGAATTGAAGATTGAATTAACGGGAGAAAAATTATTTGCCGATGCCAAAGATAAAATATTGACTATTGATAGTACTGATGTAGAGCTTATTTCAGCATTTGACAAAATAAATCAATTCTTAAAGAAAAAGAAATCGCAGTTAATTTATGAAGAGTCTGAAGAAATAATCCATCAACTTAAATTAGAATTTGCCAATCATTTTAACGGTAAACGTGGACGATATATGGAATCTTTTAAACAGGACATAGATGTAATTGAAGCTGTTGAATATTTATCCGATGAGAAGGCATATGAATATATATTTTCTGTGAATAAAATATTAGATAAAGAATATTAGATAAAGAAAAAGATTAAATATTTTATCATTCAATTTCTATAGTTAGATTTCTCAGCCCAATTTAGAGATAAAATGGGCGATTAGCTCAGTTGGTTAGAGCGCTACGTTGACATCGTAGAGGTCGGCAGTTCAACTCTGTCATCGCCCACATTAGATTTATTTACTGTATGAATTACATATTAATTTTAATTTTTGATTACTAAAAATAGTTTACTCTATCTTATATTTATTATATAATTAACCACTTTTGTAGTTTAAAACAAATTTAAATTATGGATTCAATTACTATTACATTGCCAGACCAATCAAAGCATTCATTGCCAGCAGGAATAACACTGATTGAGGTCGCTGAAAAAGTAAATCCGCATTTAAAAAGGGAATCCATTGCAGCGAAAGTTAATTCTGTTCTATATGACTTAAATGCTATTATAAAAGAAGATGCCAAAATAGAGTTTATTAAATCTGATACAGAAATTGGTCATGATGTTTTATTACATAGCACCGCACATCTTATGGCTCAGGCCGTTAAAATACTTTTTCCTGATGCGAAAGTGACTATTGGGCCTGCAATTGAGAATAGATTTTATTATGATTTTGATGTTGAAACTCCTTTTACTGAAAATGATCTTAAATTAATTGAACAAAAGATGCATCAACTTTCTTCTGAAAAACAGAAAGTTTTAAGAATGGAGTTATCAAAAGATGAAGCTATTCAATTATTTACTGATATGAATGAGCCATATAAGCTAGAGATAATAGATCAAATTGAATCTGAAGATAAAATATCAGCTTACCAACAAAATTTATTTATAGATCTATGCAGGGGACCACATGTCCCTCACACAGGAAAAATCAAGTACTTTAAATTGCTTTATTCTTCAAGTGCTTACTGGCGAGGAGATGAAAATAATAAAGTATTACAGAGGATTTATGGAACTGCTTTCTCATCAAAAAAGGCGCTTAAATCCTATTTATTAATGCTTGAGGAAGCGAAAAAACGAGATCATAGAAAACTTGGTAAGGAATTAGAATTATTCACATTTGACGATGAGGTTGGTCCAGGTCTTCCTCTATGGTTACCCAAAGGTGCGACGATAGTAGAAGAATTGGAAACTTTAGCTAAAGAAACGGAACAGTCAGCTGGTTATGTTAGAGTAAGATCTCCTCATTTAACTAAAGGAGAATTGTATAAAAAATCAGGACATTTAGAACATTACGAATCATCTATGTTTCCTGCAATGGAAATTGATGGAATTGAATATTATGTAAAACCGATGAATTGCCCTCATCATCACAAAATTTATTCTTCTTCCCCAAAAAGTTACCGGGATCTACCACTTAGAATGGCTGAATACGGTACATGTTATCGATATGAAAAATCGGGTCAACTCTTTGGATTAATGAGAGTTCGGAGCATGCAAATGAATGATGCTCATATTTATTGTATGGAAGACCAATTTCAAGATGAGTTTTTGGCTGTCTGTAAACTTTATTTAAAGTATTTCAAAATATTTGGTATAGAAAAATATAAAATGAGACTCAGTGTTCATGATAGTGAAGGATTAGGTAAAAAATATGTTGATGAACCAGAGTTGTGGAAAAAGACAGAAGAATCTGTTCGATCCGCACTAATTAAAGGAAACATTGAATTTGTCGAAGTTAAGGGAGAAGCAGCGTTTTATGGTCCAAAGGTTGATGTTCAGGTATGGAGTGCTATTGGTAAAGAATTCACTTTAGCCACCAATCAAGTTGATTTTGCTATCCCAAAACGCTTTGATTTAACTTACATAACTTCTTCTGGACAGGAAAAAACTCCAATTTGCATTCATAGAGCTCCTTTAAGTACTCATGAACGATTTATTGGATTTTTAATTGAACATTTTGGTGGAAATTTTCCCCTTTGGTTAGCTCCGATTCAGGTTGCTGTTTTATCAATTTCTGAAAAGACAGAAATATATGCAGAAGAGGTATATAGTGAATTAAAACATTATCGGATTCGAACTGTATTAAATAACAAACCAGATAAAATTGGTGCGAAAATCAGAGAAGCTGAGCTATCCAAAATAAATGTGATGTTAATTATTGGAGCAAAAGAACAGGAAAATCTCACAGTTATGGTAAGACGGAAATTTAGTAAAGAACAAAAGGAAATGAAAATATCAGAAGTCGTAAATTCCTTAACAACGGAAATTAAACAAAGGAGAGTGAACAAATCGCAGACTTAACAGAAATAAAAGTAAATGAAGATATAGAGGCGGAAGAAGTTCGGCTTATTGATAATGAAGGACAGCAGTTAGGAATAGTATCACTCAAAGTTGCACTACAAAATGCAAATGATATTGGAATGGATTTGGTGGAAGTTGCTCCAAATATTAAGCCCCCTGTATGTAAGATTCTTGATTTTGGTAAAATGAAATATGATGCAAAAAAGAAAGAACACAATAGTAAGAAAAAACAACATGTTGTAAAAATTAAAGAAATTAGGATGAGGCCAAGAATAGGAGATCATGATCTGGAAAATAAATTAAATATGGGTAAGAAATTTTTAAGAGAAGGTTTTAAATTAAAGGTCACTATGATGTTCCGAGGACGCGAAACATCGAGAATTGATCTAGGTGAGATAGTTTTGGAAAAAGTTAGTGAATCACTAAGTGATATTGCGGTTTTAGAAAAACAAAGTCCTCTAGAAGGGAGACGAATAGTGATGATGTTTACGGGAAAATAGGAGAATACTAATGCCTAAAATGAAAACCCGCCGTGGTGCAGCAAAGCGGTTTAAAGTAACCGGTTCAGGAAAATTACGGCGGAATAAAGCAAACCATAGACACATGCTTATTAGACGAAGCAAGAGTGCCCGCAGAAAAATGCGGCAGCCCGATCTCATATCGAGTAGTGATGCACAAAAGGTTCGTCGAATGCTATGTGAATAAAGGAGAATAAAATGCCAAGAGCAAATAGCTCTGTGCCACGGCACAGGCGACACAGAAAAATAGTCAAGCAGGCAAAGGGCTACTATGGTGCCAGGAGTCGCAACTTTAAATCTGCAAAAGAAGCTGTATCCAAAGCAGGATTATATGCATATCGTGACCGAAGACAAAAGAAAAGAATGTTTCGTAGGTTATGGATTACACGCATCAATGCAGCTGCAAGACTCCATGGATTATCTTATTCAGCATTTATTGCCTGTCTGAAAAAGAAGGGAATAGAATTAAATAGAAAAATTTTAGCGGATATGGCCATGAATGATCCAAATGCATTCTCAAGATTGATAGAAAACGTTAAATAGCCATGTCATTTGAAACGGATTTGAATGAAGTTCAATCTTCCTTCAGAACCGCTTTTAAGTCTTCAGAACTTACTCAGGAGAAATTGGAAGCTTTGCGCATTCAATTTCTTGGGCGAAAAGGGAAGATTCCTGCTTTTTTTGATCAATTGATTCAAATTTCAAATGAAGAAAGACCCCATTATGGGAAAATAATCAATGAGCTCAAACAGGAATGTCATTCACTTTATAAAAAAGCAAAAGGAAAATTTTCAAATGATCTTGCTGGAGATGAGAAGTATATAGATTATAGCTTACCAGGAATCGCATATCGGTTAGGTACAATTCATCCATTGGAAAAAATTACAGATGAAATCAAATCAATATTTTCTTCCATTGGTTTTTCAATTACCTACGGCCCTGAAATTGATGACGACTTTCATAACTTTGAAGCATTAAATATACCCAAGCATCATCCTGCTCGGGATATGCAAGATACTTTCTTTATTAATGACAATACAGTGTTACGTACCCATACCTCCAATGTGCAGATTCATTTGATGGAAACAATTGAACCTCCGTTAAGATATATTGTGCCCGGAAGAGTATACCGTAATGAAGCAATAAGTTTTAAGAGTTACTGTCTTTTTCATCAAATAGAGGGTTTATATATTAACAAAGGTGTCACTTTTTCAGAGTTAAAAGGTACATTGGAATATTTTATTCATTCTATTTTTGGTGAAGAAACTAAAATACGTTTTAGACCTAGCTTTTTTCCATTTACTGAACCAAGTGCTGAAGTGGACCTTTGGGATAATAAACGAAATCAATGGATGGAAATATTGGGTTGTGGTATGGTGGATCCTCAGGTTCTACTTAATGTGGGTTATGACCCTGAGATTTGGAATGGATATGCATTTGGTATGGGAATAGAGCGGATGGCAATGTTAAAGTACGGTATAAATGACATCCGATTATTTTATCAAAATGATTTGAGATTTCTGGAACAATTTTAATGAGATTAAGTGTTCATTGGCTCAGGCAATTTGTGGACATACCTGAATCCACAGATGAATTGGCAGAGATACTTACCATGTTGGGATTTGAAGCCGATGCAACCACATACGATTGGGAAAATAATTCAATTGTGTCTGCTAAAGTTCTTGATTGTAAATCCCTTCCTAACGCTGATAAACTAAAATTGTGCCTTATTGATGATGGGGAAGGTAAAAAACAGGTTGTTTGTGGTGCACCCAATGTAGATTCGGGACAAACTGTTGCCTATGCAAGAGTAGGCACAATCTTTTCAAATGATTTTAAAATAAAGAAAATAAAAATCAGAGGTACAGAAAGTGAAGGAATGATATGCTCTGAAAGAGAATTAGGAATATCTGACGAGCATGAAGGAATTTTAGTATTAGATGGTTCTAATGAACCGGGAATAAAACTCTCTAAATGTATTTCATCTTACTTAAAGACAATTGAATTAGATATTACTCCAAATAGACCTGATACAATGTCCCATTTAGGTATTGCACGAGAAATTTCTGCAAAATGTAATCGTAAACTCAAATATAATTCATTAATTAAACCTAAAATAAATCCAAAATATTCTATAGATATTAAACTGGATAATAAAAAAGGTTGTCCAAGGTATATAGCTGGCATAATGGAAAATATTAAATTAACTAAATCACCTGACTGGATGGTTGAATCATTATCCTCAGCCGGTATGCGGCCAATAAATAATCTTGTTGATATATCTAACTATGTCTTACTGGAAATGGGTCATCCAACTCATATTTTTGATTTAAAACATTTTTCTGAATCTATTATAAGAGTGCGAAGTGCAAAAACAGGAGAAAAACTGACTACACTAGACGGTGAAGACTACATACTCACACCTGATCATTTGTTAATTACAAATGGTAGATATCCTGTAGCTCTTGCAGGAATAATGGGGGGAGAAAAATCAGCGGTTTCTGATGAAACTCATTCAATTTTAATTGAGTCAGCATATTTTGATCCTATAACTGTTCGTAGAGGTGCAAAGTCGTTGGGAATGATCACAGAGGCATCCAAACGTTTTGAACGTGGAGCAGACCCAAATGGCTGTGTTACAGCATTTTGGCGAATTGTTGAATTGGTACAGGAACTTTGCGGTGGTAAACTGGTGTCAGAAATGACTGATAAATATTCTCATAAAATTCCCCGAAAATCAATCATATTGGATCCTCAGTTTATTGATCGAACAGCTGGTATAAAGATACCAAAAGAGTTTACAGAAAAGGTATTAAAAAAATTAGAAATAGAAGCAGAATTAAATGATAATAAAAAGTGGAAATGTCTTGTACCCACATTTCGCCCTGATCTTACAAGAGAAATTGATATTTTTGAAGAAATAATACGAATGTATGGTTATGATAAAATACCTTCTAATAATGCTTATATAGGATTATTAAAGGAAAAAATTATGGATCCACATTTGGGATTAAAAAGTATTCAAAATATTTTAACAGGTTTAGGATACAGCCAGTGTTATTCTAACTCTTTGCAATCTGGTGATATTGCCAATTGTAATGGAAATGCAGTAAAAATGTTAAATCCCCATAGTGAGAAAATGACTCACTTAAGAACTTCTCTGATTCCGGGGTTGTTTTATACATTGAATAGAAATAAAAAAGTAGATAGAAATGACATCCAATTATTTGAAATTGGTGGAGTCCATTACAAAAATACAAAAATAAACATTGAGGAAATGTTAGTAAGTGGAGTCGTTACGGGACACTCTAATTCTGATACTATTCATCCAGATATTTCTATAGTGGACCATTCTTTTTTTACCCTTAAAGGCCACATAGAAGCACTTATGCAAATGATATTCAATGGTAAATTTCAAGCTGTTCGCGATGATAATAATCTTTTTTCCCCAGGATTTACAATAAATGCTAAAGGAAATAAAATTGGAAAATTTGGAAAGATTAAAACTGATTTTTTAAATAATTCTATAAAAATAGATTCAGAGGAAGTATTCGGTTTTGAATTGTTCACAAAATATCTACTCAAAAGTCTAAATAATAAAAAGAAATTTAATCCTATATCAAAATTTCCAAAAATTGAAAGAGAGTTAAATTTTGTTGTAGCCAATACTCTTGATACTGATAAAATCTCTTCAATGATAAAAAAAACAGGTAAAGGATTGATTAAATATATAAAACCCGTAAATTTATATAGACATGAATCACTGGGAATTGATAAAAAGAGTATTGTTTTTAAAATGATATTTCAAAGTGAATCAAAAACCCTAAAGGATAAAGAAGTTAATTCAATTGTTGATCGCATCATTTCAAAAATATCATCAACATTTAAAGCAGAGCTAAGAATATGAGTAATATGGAAATATTAGACACACTTGAGGAAAAAGTTAAGAATCTGGTCTCTGATCTTAAAAATGCAAGAAGTGTTTCTCAAACAACGGAGTCATCTACACTAGACATTACTAATAAATTGGCTAAAATTGAATTAAAGATTAAAAATCTTCTTTCAATTTTAGAAAAATAATAATCTGATGGAAGAAGAAAAAAAATCTCTGGTTCGAGTTAGTATTTTTGGACATGAGTATACTGTTAAAGCTCCAGCTGATCCAGAATACATTAAAAAAGTAGCTGAATATGTAAGTGAAAGGATGAAGGAAGTTGAAGAAGGATTGGCTTCAGACCAAACAACATCAAGGATTGCAATTTTAGCAGCTATGAACATAGCAGATGAATTATTTGCAAATAAAAATTCATCTTCTGAAATATCTGTTAATTTTGAAAATCGGATACAATCGTTGGTTGAATTCATTGATGAATCTTTAGTTTAGCTCGACTCATCATTGTCCAATATAAAAATCCTTTCCGGGAAAGATGTTAGCCGGAAGGTATATTCAGAACTACTACCTCGTATTGTTTTACTAAAAAAGAAAAATATCACACCTGGATTAGCTGTTATTTTAGTAGGTGATAATCCTGCTTCAAAAGTTTATATCAAATCCAAAGCCAGGAAATTTAAATCCTTAGGCCTTTTCTCAGAGACAATATTACTTAATCAAGCTATAAAAGAATCTGAACTATGCAAAATAATTCTATCATTGAATAAAAATCCTAAATTTCATGGAATTTTAATTCAGTTACCACTACCTAAACATTTAAATAAAAACCAAATCCTATGTAAAATATCGCCACATAAAGATGTAGATGGATTTCACCCTGAAAATGCAGGATTACTTTCTCAGGGAGTCCCAAGGTTTATTCCATGTACTCCGAAAGGAATTATGAGGATTTTTAAACATTATAAAATTTCACTTGATGGAAAACATGTCTTAGTTTTAGGAAGGAGCAATATTGTAGGTAGACCTATGTCGTTACTTACAAGCGCAAAAATTGATAGTGCAAATGCTACAACAACAGTGTGTCACTCTGGTACAGAAAATATTGAAAATTATACAGAATCTGCAGATGTCGTTATATCTGCGATAGGTATCCCTGGCTATTTAAAAGGGTCTATGCTAAAAACAGATGCAGTTATTATTGATGTAGGTATAAACAGAGTAAAAACAGATAATGATAAAGGATATAGTCTTACAGGAGATTTTGATTGGAATTCAATTAAAAATATAGTATCGGCTGCAACACCAGTTCCTGGCGGTGTAGGACCTATGACCATCGCAATGCTTGTAGAAAATACTGTTGAAGCTGCTGAACAAATGATAGCTATATCCTAATTTAAACATTTAATTTAAATTATGCGCCTGTAGTTCAATGGATAGAATAAAGGATTCCGGTTCCTTAGATAGGGGTTCGACTCCCTTCAGGCGTACAAAAATATATTCAAAAGCTATCTAATGAAAATTGAGAAAATGGAAAACTTTATGGATATAGCTTTTTATGAAGCAGAAAAAGCCTATAAAGTAGATGAAGTACCAGTCGGAGCAATTGTTGTACAGAAAAATAAGATTATGGGAAGAGGATTTAATCAATGTGAATCATTAACGGATCCAACTGCTCATGCAGAAATGATTGCTATAACCGCAGCATCAAATACCTTAGGAAACTGGCGATTAGAGAATAGTACTTTATTTGTAACAAAAGAACCGTGTGCCATGTGTTCTGGGGCTATCCTTAACAGTAGATTAAAAATGGTTATATTTGGATGTTATGATCTTGATGCAGGATGCTGCGGATCGGTGTATAATTTATGCGGAGACCCTGTTTTAAAAAATAAGGTAATAGTAAAAGGGGGAATCCTTGAAAATAAATGTAGGAGTATTTTAAGTAATTATTTTATTAATAAACGAATTTAAAATGAGAACTTTTCTTAATCAAAATAATAATTATCTATTCACTAGATTCTTCATCAGGTAAGTCAACTGCATGAGACTTCTTTGACAACTGATCAATAATAATTTGTGATCTCTGATTAATATACTTCATAAATTCATTAACACTGACTTTCCAATAATTGTCATCAGATTTTTCAGAAAAACTTTCATCAGAAAGCAAATGCAAAGATTTAGCTTTTTTCTGAATTACATTTAATTCAGTTTCTACTAAATGATTTAATTTATATTCATTATCACTCATAGGAATATCCTCTTTTGATATAGGTGAATCATTATGTACGGAACTACTAGAAGGAAGGGGTTTGTTTAACTCTTTCATTGAAGGTCTTTTTGAATTTTTATCGACCTTTATTTCTTCTAACTTTTTATCATCTTTTTTCTTTTTCTTGAACAAATTTTTCATATTTCAATATGTAACTCTTTAATTTATAACAAAAATGAAATTACCATGCATATTATCGACAACTTTTCAGAATAATTAAGTATACTGAAACGAAGTTAATATAAAACGATTAGATAAGTCTGTTTTAAGATTTACTTATATATCTGTAAATTAAAAAAGGAGAGATGGCAGAGTCCGGCTGAATGCACCGCACTCGAAATGCGGCATACCTTTATTGGTATCGGGGGTTCGAATCCCTCTCTCTCCGCTTCGGTATGGTTCCGAAAAGCCCCTGATTTCCGTCGGGGGCTTTCCTTTTTAGGATATGGTCAACCTTAGTCATATATATCCATACTTATTCAAAATGGGGGGAAGAATGGGGGGAGGATTTACATACTATACCCCTACACCCCCCAAGCCATTGGGGCACCCCCTATCCATAATAATAGTCAGCCTCTCACATCAAACAGGGGACAGAGGTCGCAATTATAAAGAAAACGCCAAACAGGTGTAAATTTGCGCCAATGAACCGCCTTTTACTTATACCATTAGTAGTTATTTTTGGTAAAATTAATCCTTAAATAGGAGTTTAAAAGATGAAAAAGCATTTATTTCTTATTATATCAATTGTTTTTTTATTTTCTTGTGAAGATAAACAAGAAAAGGACTGTGCAGGAGTTGAAGGTGGTACTGCAGTATTAGATAATTGCGAACAATGTGTTGGTGGAGATACGGGTGAGACTGCCTGTGTTGAGGACTGCAATGGAGATTTTGGAGGGACTGCAGTACTTGACAATTGTGATAATTGTGTGGGGGGTACAACTAATGAGATAGCTTGTACTCAAGATTGTGCTGATGTATGGGGTGGTACTGCAACTGTTGATAATTGTGATGAATGTGTAGGTGGTAATACGGGAGTTGAAGCCTGCACAGAGGACTGCAA
>CEUS01058512.1_pt1 | contig 36544 bp, 26 predicted proteins | sample 427031 | NCBI WGS metagenome assembly CEUS01 (sample SAMEA2622837, study PRJEB7988) | marine metagenome | biome: marine biome (ENVO:00000447); feature: marine epipelagic mixed layer (ENVO:xxxxxxxxx); material: "saline water (ENVO:00002010), including plankton (ENVO:xxxxxxxx)" | depth 140 m | reverse complement strand
GAATGAGATGTAAACCAACAAACAACTGCGTTTGACCCGTTGGAAGCTTGCGAACGGTATGAGCGTCCCAAACCTTCTCAAGGAGGTTTTTGACCATGAAGATATTCTAAATGGAGATGAGAGCTGGAGTCAGGAATTACGGGTCAATATCCTTCAGAAATTCATCCCGCGACTTGTGAATTCGATCATAGCTATCAGCGGCAATAACGTAGTACCAGTCAGCGAAACGAGCGGCAAGGCGTTCAGCTTTGTCTTGACCTTCCTGCACTCGACGTTGCCACGAGGCATGGGCGTCGGTGTCTGAAGCTTGCGGCTCCGATAAGCTAGTTTGATCGAACTCGGCGGTAATGAAGACATACCGATTTTCGCCTGTGTCAGGTTGTGCTTCATCACTTGTTTCGTTTCCTACAGCCACCGCTTCACCACTGCCGTAGACCACTTCGCCGAACCGCAGTGTATACAGCACGCCCTCAGTAGTTCGAACTAAAACCTCTCCTTCGTTAGAGAGTAAGCCACCATCGGGGGTCGGAAAAAACCCGCGTCCCACGAGGGCTTGAATGTCTGACTGTGTGATGTTGCCAGCAATTGCCGCATCACGAAGGTTTCCCGTCATTCCCGCAGGCTTTGGTCTAACCCCTGCGATCTTTAGGTCAAGGATGGCCCCTACGAGCAGGTTGACTTGGACGAAATCGACTTCTTGACCCGAGGGAACACGGTTAGCTGTCCAATTATCTTCTGCGACCTTATCGAGAATGAATTCGCCTCGGCGTACAACTTGCCGAGTTCCTTCATCGACGAAGTATTCGTTGAGCACAAGGTGGTCTATTTGAGACCGAGAGACCTCAAGCAGATTCGTTTCGATCCAATCTTCAAAAGCCGTTGAGATGGCGCCGTCGAACCGTGCGGCATAGACACGCTTTTGGTCAGGAACTCGCACAAACCGAAATCCTGGGCGTTCTAACAGCTCGTTTCCTAGGATGAGCTCGGCAAGAACAGCTTCACTCGGATCCTTAAACGTCACTCTGGTGCCTCGTCCTTCGAGACTCGTCGACATATCGTCGATCGGATCGATGACCCCCAGCGCTTCGTGATCGGCAATATTGTCCGATCTGAAATCGTCTTTGACGACGTTGATCATGTTTGCGGCGGCGGTAGCCAGGCGTTCCTCACCATCAGCAGGGTAACTGTGGTGAGATGGAATAGTCCAAAGCCCACCCCGGTTGGTGACTTCGAATGGGATGGCTGATGCGGTTTGTTCGTCCCACTCAACCACTTCTAGCGTCGCGGCCATTTCAGCATCGGTGAAGTCTGGAAAAAATGGATCTCCCACATCGAAGAACGCGTCAGGAGCAGTTCGCCGCGGAGCACTGACAAGCGCCACAACGCAAAACGCGACCGCGATGCCTACGAAACTCATGGTCCTTTTTGACTCAGTCATCGGTTACTCCTTCAGGCGATTCGCAGCTATGGCGCCTTCTCTTTCGCGCCGCTGGCGGCGAAAGAAAATTCCCATACCGACGACGAAGACGGGCACCGGCGGTAGTAAAATTGCGAACGTCTTGATGGTTGTCTGAATCCGTCGAATTTGTGTTTCCATGCGTTCGCGACCGGCCTGAATTCTGGTTTCTTTTTCGGTATTAATATTGGTGGAAAGTACTTCTAGACGTCGGTTTTCAACTTCTTGAAGGTTTCGAACCATAATTTGCATCGTCTGGACATCGATATCGGAGCGGCCTTCAAGTTCAGCCACTCTATCGTCGAGTCTCGCCTGCGCTTGACTCAAAGCCTCTTCAGCATCTTGTTCAGCCTGCTGCTCATCTAGGCGGCGTTGGTCGATGTAATCCGCGGTCTGAGCCTCGAGGCGTTCCAGTGTTCGATGTTGTGCCCGTCGACTTCTCAGGTCTATGAAGGATTCGTCTCCAAGCAATGTGTCGATCGCGTTCAGGAAGAACGTCACGTTGTCAAAATTGAGGTCACCCGGAGCCTGGGCACGAATCGCAAAAAACTGTTCTCCAACGAAATCCAGATCCGCCACGACAATCATGTCCAGGGGAGGTGATGTAGCCGGCTCGTCCATGTCGGATGTGAGCGTATTGTCTGGAACATTTTCGTTATTAGTTTCAGATGACAATGTGGCGGTGTCGGTAAATTCGCCAGAACCTGCTGCGGCTAATTCGACATCGTCGGGCGATAGCGCTAGCGTCTTTGATCGAATTCTCGCTGCTACGACATAGTCTTCGTCGTCTTGTTCACGGGGCGGTGAGGGGTTGAGTTGTGGTCCGAATGGAGACGGACGAACGAGCGAAAAGTATCCATTCACGCCTGAAGCGTTTCCTGTTCGGATCAGCGGAAGGAATTCCACTTCTGAGTTGGGGGCTGGTTGGAGTGAGCCAACAAAGGGCAACATTAGTTCTTGAAGTTCGGATGTGATCGGATCATCAAGATTGAAGGTCTCATCATTACCATTCCCCCGCCCAAGGAAAATAAATTCAGCTTGCAGATTCGCTAAGTCGGGATGCGGGTTATACGAGTCCCAGACGACACGCGTAGGTTCCCAGTCCACACCTAGATCTAGGAGCCATTGCCGAACATTCCCACGTGGTCCGGGACGTGCGGTCCCCGCAGGATATGTGAACGGGTTTCCGTCACCGACCCATTCAGTTGGCGAGAGTGTCGGGTCGATTGCAGGAAGTGGGTCGACCAGAATTAGTGCGGGCTTTCCGCTCGTGATGAAGTCACTGATGTTTTGCATCTGGTCGGTCTGGAGAGAAGACGGAAGCGGAACTAAGATCGCATCGAGTTGTTCTGGATCGATTGGATAATCGGGGTCGATTTGATATACCTCGTATTGCTTTCTTAATTCTGCGACGACTGGCCACTGGGGAGCGAACTCGTTCTGCTCATAGTTCACCCCACCCACCATGTCTATCATGGTTTTGACCACACCAACCCGCCGCCGGTCGGATCCTGAGACCACACGAATGCTTCGCATGATTTCGTATTCCGCCGGTAAGCCTCGGTCTAAGAACCCGATCACCTGTTCTTCGGCCCCGCAGGTAATAGCAAGGCCAAGAAATATTTGTGCTACTTCAGCCCGGGCCGAACCTACATCCCGAAAGCCGCGTGGCACGATACCAAAAGTTTCGCGCGCATCTCGAGATGCGTCGGTAAACGGGTCGGTGTCTTCAATTAGCACTTCTACACGTGGTCCTGCTAGGGAATCGAGCTCTTCGAGAATGCTGATTAAATTAGACCTGGTTTGAACAAACGGTTCAGGCACATCGGGGCTGATATAGGCTTGGATAAACACGGGTCGATCAGGTGGCAAGGCGTCGATTAATTCACGGGTCTCAGGACTGAGGGTGTGTAGGCGTTCAGCGGTAAGATCGAGGCGCAAACTATTTGCACGAGTCAGTACCGCCCCAGTGCTGATGAGGATGATAACGATAGCCAGAGCGCGAACAGTGTGATGTGCCCAGAGCGGATATCCGTCGGCGCTACTAGGCCAGTGTCGTCGGCTCAGAACCAAGACATTGAGATGCAGGAAAAAAGTAGTAATGGCAACAAAATAGAATATTGCGCTTAGACTAAGAATGCCTTTTGCGAAGTCTTGAAAATACGTTTCCATGACGAACGGTCGCAAGAAACGCTCGAGACTTACGCTGAAGGCACCGGCTACTGATGTGGTCAGCATTAGTGCTCCGCAGAACAGCGCACCGATGATGAATGCAATGGTGGCATTCTTGGTCACTAGAGATGCGAGCATCCCCACCGAGATCAAAGCGGCTCCGACAAACCAATAGCCTAAATAGTTGCTGAACATCAGACCGAGGTCCGGACTGCCAAGATAGAACAAGACAGCCACGTAGCTAACGGAAAGCAACAGGGATGCTTCGTAGATAACAAGCGTCGCGAGATACTTACCTAGTACGATTTCTAAGTCGCTTGCCGGGAGGGTTAACAGGAGCTCGTCGGTACCGAGTTTCTTTTCCTCAGACCATACACTCATCGTGAGAGCTGGGATGAAAAACAGTAAGAGTAGAGGCAGCAGCGCATTAAGTTGGTCAAGATTGGCAAGGTTGCGCAGAAAGAACTGGTCTTGCCAGAATGCGGCTGCCGCACTCAAAAAGATAAACAGTGTGATAAAAACGTAGCCGGTGGGACTACTAAAGTAGAGTAGAAGGTCCCGCTTGGCCAGCGCCCATGTGATCTTCAAGTTAACGGTCATAATTGCGGTGTAAATACTTGAGAGGTTTAGGTGGCCATAGTTCTTGCAACTTCAGGAGTGTCGCCGTCGGTTAACCGATAAAATGGTTCCTCAAGTGACCCGTTCTCTCGAAGTTGGTCAATCGTACCATCGAAAACTAGTCGTCCACTGTTCACTAACAGCACGCGGTCAGCTGTAGCCTCGGCTTCGTGAAGAATATGGGTTGAAATCAATAGTGTCTTCGTGCGACCAAGTTGCCGGATATTCTCTCGGAATTGCCGAATCTGGTTGGGGTCGAGTCCCGCGGTCGGTTCGTCCATTACCAGAACGTCGGGGTCGTGCAGCAGAGCCTGTGCCAGTCCGACTCGTTGCTTAAGGCCTTTTGAAAGCTTACCGATTGGTTTCTCGATGACCAATTCGAGAGCGCATGATGTAACAACCTTATCGATTCGCGAGCGGAGGCTGGCGGCGTTCATTTCTCGAGCTTCACCAAAAAATGAGAGAAACTCCAGAGGAGTCATATCAGGATACATTGGACCATTTTCAGGCAAATATCCTAAATGTCGAGATGCCTCGATTCTGTCACGACGGACGTTAAAGCCAGCAACGGTTGCACTTCCGCCACTCGGCGCGAGATAGCCCGTCAGCATTCGCATCATCGTAGTCTTGCCGGCGCCATTTGGGCCCAGAAAAGCAACTACCTGACCTTTCGGGATAGAAAACGAGATATTTTCTACGGCTACAAATGGACCGTAGTACTTACTGAGTGCCTTCGCTTCGATCATCGATTGTGACTGATCGTCGTTCATTTCGACTTCCCTCAACTGAACAGTTCAACGGATAAAAACAGCGTAGAATATTTCAGGTCGCCACTCGCATTCAAGACTGCGCGCAAACTAACCGCGAACTACTGAATCGGCATCTTAGTGCAATCAAATTGTATTTGTTTGTTACCCGGAGAATGAGTCGTTTAAATGCTCTGCCTGTTTAGTGGCAAGCACCCGCCCCAACACACCTTATTTTGCATGGATACGCCTGGATGCGGCAAGTAATTTGGCTCGTCTAAAGTAGCCAGGGGCATTAAAACTGGCGCAAATATCAAAAAAAGAAGAGGTTGGACCAGACCATTGCAACTCGTCGATTGAATCAAAAACCGGCACTGTTTTTCGGAGGGTGGCGAGGTCACGAAATACCGCAGCGTCACCCCGGTTGTTCTCGAGAGTTCGCGCCAGACGTGCAGCACCTCTGATACTAACTCTCCACTCAACGGGGTCCCGGGGGATTTTATCTATGTGACAGTACTCTGCGAGGATTCTTGAAGCAGACTTTGGTCCCCATCCCGGCAATCCTGGATACCCGTCGCTGGAGTCTCCGACTAGTGCCAAGTAATCGGCAATTGATGATGGAGGGACTCCGTAACGTTCGCGAACGCCATTCTCGTCGCGTATTATGCCGGTCCGGCGGTCGAATTGTACAATCCGCCGACCTTGAACGCATTGTGCCAAGTCTTTATCTGGTGTGCAGACAAAGACTTGTTCAACGCGACTGTCAGCTTCGGACCGATGAGCAGCCGATGCCAATGCGTCGTCGGCTTCAAATTCGACCATTGGCCAGACTACGACCCCCAAGGCCCGAAGTGCTATTTCGAGGGTCTCAAACTGTGCGAGGAGGTCGGGTTCGATTCCTTCATCCGTCTTGTAATCTTGGTAAAGTTGGTTGCGAAAGGACCGAATAACGTGGTCGGTGGCCACCCCGAGGTGAGTGACGTCATCTTCAAGCATTCCAAGAACGGAACCAATGACACCTCTGGCGGCGCCGACCTCGAAACCTTCGGCCGTCTTTTTCGACGGTACCGCGAAGAAGTGGCGGAACAGTTCATAGGTGCCGTCGAGAAGAAAGACGTTCACGGCTTTATCAGCAGACGAATACACCTATGACCGAAAACGGCAGCAACAGACAAGCTAGCTAAGCTACTCCCTGCTCAATCTCGTCGGATGGATCACGCCGTCTTCGCCGAGGCGGAGCTGGGTTCCGCGGTTCGACAAATGTGCTGAGACGTCGACTACGTGACGGTTCCCTCAATTTTCGTAATGCAGCTGCCTCAATTTGGCGAATACGCTCGCGGGTGAGAGAGAATTTTTCACCTAACTCAGCCAACGTCGGTTCAGCTCCATCTGTCAGTCCAAACCTCATTCGGATGACTTCACGTTCTTTCGGACTCAAAGTTTCCAGGACTGACTCGGTTTGCCGACGGAGGTCATACATTATGGTCGATTCAGCGGGATTTACAGCCTGGCGGTCCTCAATGAAATCACCAAACTGGCTCTCCTCGCCATCGCCAATCGGTGAATCGAGTGAAACGACTGTCTGAGCAATCCGGCGAGCTTTTCGGACTACGGCAATCGGGAGGTCGGCTCGTTCTGCCAGTTCTTTTGATGTTGGTTCACGCCCGAGGTCACGAGTCAATGTTTGTGTGGCCCGGTTCAGTTTGTTTAGTGTTTCAATCATGTGCACTGGAATACGGATTGTTCGCGCTTGGTCGGCAATTGCCCGGGTAATTGCTTGACGGATCCACCACGTTGCGTAAGTTGAAAACTTGAACCCCCGGCGATAATCAAATTTGTCGACCGCTCGCATTAGGCCGATATTGCCTTCTTGAATTAAGTCAAGAAACGCCAACCCTCTATTGGCATACTTCTTGGCTACGGAAACAACAAGCCGCAAATTGGCTTCAGTTAGTTCCTTTCTGGCCCGGTCGGCACGGGCTGACCCTCTTGCAATGATTCTTTGGACTTGACTGAGGCCTTCGGAAGACTCGCCAATTTCAGCACGAAGCTCCTTTAATTCCCGGCGGGCGTCCCGAAGGCTAGGCATTTCACCGCGGCGAGTTGTTTTTTTCTTCCGACCACGCTGGGGTGCCGGGCTCTTTTTGGTTAAACGTTCTATCTTCCGTTCGGCCCGGCGAAGTGTCGACCAAGAAGTGTCGACCATGTCACTAAACGACAGTCTTATCCCGCGAGAAAATTCGATTTCTCGGATTGTTCGAGACAGTAGAATCCTGGCACGTAGCACCCGCCATTTTGATCTTACTGAGGTCTTCCGGTAACGTTTCCGTGCCGCAGCCGCCCTTGATTCCCGCCGGCTCAGTTCAGCTAATGCATCTCTAATGGCGCTCACATTTTTCAGTAGTCGCTTGGTTCGATTCGTTCGCTGCCTGTCAGTCAGCTCCGTATCGGGCAGTACTACAAGTTCTTGAATTTGACGGTCACCATTTTTCAGTTGCTCGCCGAGCTCAACAATGTGATGGGCGATGACTAAACTTCGGGACAATGCGGCCCATACACGATTTTCGCCACGTTCGATCCGCTTGGCAATAGCAACTTCACCTTCACGGGTAAGCAACGGTACACGGCTCATTTGCCGCAGATAAGTTCGGACAAGATCTTGGCCTTGATCGGAGTCTTCACCGGGCGCATGGACCTCAGGCTCTGGCGTTACTCGCAACTGTGGATGACGAGGTGCGGTTACCTCAGTCGATTCCGCCGCTCCTTCGACTTCAACGCCCGCAGCTTCAATTTCTTGAAGAAGCGCACTAATCTCTTCTGGGTCTAGTTCCGAGGACACATGCTCGAGTACTTGGTCAAGTGTCACAAAGCCACGCTCCTGGCCAAGTGCTACGAGGTCGCGTACGATGTCCTGCTTTTCCTGAATTATCAAAACTTCCTGCTCCTCTCGGTATTGTTTGACGAGGCGGCCAACTCCTGAGTCGTGACCGGCTTCTAAACAAAACAGTCTGTTGAGTTTACACGCCCGCGCGGAGTGGATATTTTCGGTAGAACCTATTGCAATTGTACCAGCAAATCATCTTATTTTCCTCAATTATTCTTTCAGAGCGTGCCTAAATGCATGATTCTCTGGCCTGTGAGTGAAAGTTGTTTTCCAGAAGACTTTCCTGATAGTGACCCTGACTACGCGGGAAACGTAGCCATTCTTGGTTTCTCGCAGACCTTATTAATATATGCAACGAAATGGTTTAAGTCGATTCAGATGCAAGTCGATCCAGACGTTCTTTGCGTTAGTTTAGAGCTAAGAAACCTTTGTTCTTTTGAGTTTGTAATTATTCTTCGAGACAAAGCCGATGGCGATACGCTGAGGCTAGGAGTTCCTCATGCAAAAAGCCTTCGAATAAAGTTGACCGGTCAACTAAACGGGTGTTTTTGAGGCTAAAAGGGCATCAGTCTTTTCGTTCCACTTCGGTATAGTCAAGATAGCTGTGACCGTTAACATCCGAGATGGTAGCTTTCAGTTGGTACAAGCCGTCTTGGCTTTGAACCCTGTGCACTGTTGATTTGACTTCGACCGCTTCGGAGCCGTCTACGAATGCTTCGCTGAGGACTCGACCTTGCATCGAATCGGGAATGGCGATTCCCAAGAGAGATAGGAATGTTGGCGAGAAGTCGACGTTACCGCTCGGTAGGTCGGTAGTGATTCCTGATTTGAGCAATGGCCCCGCTGCTATCAGGGTGTTTTGTATGTCGAATGGACTTGAACTGCCATGCCCCGCCACCCCGTTCTGGGCGGATGTGCCAGGATAATTAAACTCGTTCTCGCTGTCAGTCCAATTTCCGGAAAATAGAATGTCGCTCCCTCGTATGTGTTGCCAGCGTGCCAGGTCGAAGGAAAGGGTCCCAGCCACCGAACCCTGGTAAGGGTTTGATGGATCTAAGCCTTTCGTGAAAATAGCTCCAACTTCCGGTGATGACTGTAACAAGGAAACGATCTGAGTAATCGTTTCATGGTCTCCATCTCGAACATAGACTGCGCCGCTACGCGCAACAATTCGCGGTGTGCCATCCTCAAGTGTCCCGTTGAACGGCGCAAGTAACTGGTCCAGTTGAACGCCGTCCGTATGAGTAGAAAATCCATGATCAGATGTTACCCATAGATTGAGGTGTTCTAACCACCCCATCGATTCCAAGCGGTCCTGAATTTCCCTGAGTTGGCCGTCAATTTTGGCCAAACTGTCGTGAGTGATCGGATGACCAATACCGTGTGCGTGGGCGCTTGCATCGGGTTCACTCAACCACATGATCGTGACATCCGGGTCAATTCGTGGAAGACCGACCTGAAAAAAAGAATCAACGACGTAACGATTACGAGCGTCATTGGGAGTATCTGCAGGTGGAACACTTCCATTGATGCTGAGAATCTCTTCCATCAGATCGTTCGGCAGGGTGTATTCATAGTGGATGATTCCACCGCCGGCTACCGTGTGATTCAGGAGATACGACGACCCGGTCGAACCAGCACTGACAACGAGGAGTGAAAGGCCAGCGTTTTGCAGCTGCTCTCCTAGAGTTGGTGCCGTTAGTAGCCCATGTTGTTCTGTTTGTTCGACTGAAAGAAGGTTTTCGCGGTCGCCGCTGTTAAGAAACTGACTCTCATTGACTGCAGGGAAGTAGACTGAGTTGCCCAACAAACCGTGGGTCTCTGGATAAGCACCGGTCGAAATTGAGGCCGCGTTGACACGAGTTACTGTCGGATAGACGGCATGATGGTCTTTAAAAACCACCCCGCGCTCACCAAGTGCGTGCAGATTAGGCATTAGCTCTGGCGTCACATAATCCGGCCGGAGGCCGTCCATTACGATCAACAGGTGTCGCTGACGCTCTGTTGTTTGGTGAGGGTCAAGGATTGGTCTTACGGGTTCTGATACACATGCCGTTAGCGAGACGAGGCATAGCAATAACAGCCCGGTAAGGTGTTGACTTGGACGAAAACTTGCGAAGTTAAGTAGGGATGAGAAGATCATGGTCTTGGCCTGTGGTTGACGAGAGCATGGCACTCAGCTGGAATTACTGTACTGTGCGGCCTCTGTTGGCTTGCCGCGCGTGGATGATCCGTAATTTCTACAAAAGCCCAATCCTATGTTTTTGGCGATTCCTCAAGTTGATCGCTGCTACCAGCCTTAGTATCGATAGTGGTCTGGTTTATACGGGCCGTTCGAAGGAACGCCAATGTAACTGGCTTGTTCGTCCGTTAGCTGAGTCAAGGTAACACCTAGATGATCCAAGTGTAGTTTCGCTACTTTTTCATCAAGATCCTTGGGCAGCATATAAACCCGTTTTTCGTACTCGCCTTGGTTGGCGTTTAAGGCCAGTTGGGCCAGCACTTGGTTAGTAAACGACGCCGACATCACGAAACTGGGATGACCAGTGGCACAGCCTAGGTTGAGAAGTCTTCCCTCTGCCAAAACCAAGACGCTGTGACCGTCTGGAAACTGCCACTCGTCATACTGTGGTTTGATGTTTATGGTTTTGATTCCTTGGATCTTCTTCAGGCCGGCCATGTCAATTTCGTTGTCAAAATGGCCTATGTTTCCAACGATTGCCTTATCCTTCATTCGGGCCATCTGCGCGGCTGTAATGATGTCTTTGTTCCCGGTAGCCGTAACAAAGATGTCTGCTCGCTCGAGCATATTCTCGAGGGTGTTCACTTCATAGCCTTCCATTGCGGCTTGTAGGGCACAAATTGGGTCGATCTCCGTTACGACGACACGGCATCCTTGACCACGTAGCGCTTGGGCACAACCCTTCCCTACTTCACCAAAACCGCACACGACTGCCACCTTTCCTCCCAGCATCACGTCAGTGGCACGCGCGAGTCCGTCAGGTAGTGAATGTCGACATCCGTATACGTTGTCAAACTTGCTTTTGGTTACTGAGTCGTTGACATTTATAGCGGGGAACAATAGCGAACCATCATTCATCATTTCATAGAGACGGTGCACCCCGGTGGTCGTCTCTTCGCTGACGCCGCGAATTGCCGGGCTAATCCGGCGCCATTGATTATCATCCTCTGTCTTTATCTCACGTAACAATTCAAGAATAACGCCCCATTCCTCAGGTTCGGTTTCAGGGTCGAACTCAGGGACGGCCCCGGCCACCTCAAACTCATATCCCTTGTGGATTAACAGTGTTGCATCGCCACCGTCGTCGACTACTAAGTCCGGTCCACAACCATCAAGCCACAAAAGCGCTTGGTTGGTGCACCACCAGTACTCCGTGAGAGTCTCACCCTTCCAAGCAAAAACAGGTATGCCCCTGGGGTTGTTCGAGGTTCCGCCTGTTTCCGGACGTCCGACTACGACAGCACTAGCCGCATGGTCTTGGGTCGAAAAAATATTGCACGATACCCACCGCACATCAGCACCTAGCGCCGTGAGGGTCTCGATTAGTACGGCTGTCTGAACCGTCATGTGCAGACTGCCCATAATTTTCGTCCCAGCCAGAGGCTGTTTGTGCCCTTCTGTCTTTCGGATTGTCATCAGTCCTGGCATTTCTTGCTCCGCCAGTCGTATTTCATCACGCCCATGCTCAGCCAGTGAGAGGTCAGAAACTTTGTAGGGTAGACGGCCGTTGGCGACAGCTTCGTCAAATGGATGGGTTTTCTCAACCGCCGGTGCGCTCATTTTGTTCTCCTTACATACATTGTACGCTGAGGACTAGTGTGAGGCACACAGCTAACGTTTTTCATTTACGTTCAGGAAAAATCTTGGATTGAACTTGCTGGAGGTGCACGTAGGTTCAAGATTACTTGCGGTCTTACTTCTGGCGTCTTGCCGCTCCGCCGTGAGAAGACCGGGTCTGTTTACGTTTGGATGGACGCGTAACTTTTGAGGCTGAAGGCTTTGGGGGCTGGGCTATTGGTGTGTCTGGCCCATGAAGTGTTTCTTGGTAGTAATCATCAAGCAACATCGCAATTAAGGCGGACTCGTCCTCATTTTCGGCCAAACTTCGTCCGAGGGGAACAAACCTTTGGCTCCGCTCTGCTCTCAGTCTGTCCCTCTCGCGGAGTTTAGCTTCAAGTAAAGCCGTCACTCGCTCGGTAACCACCGCTTGGACATCTGAATCAGTCGGTGCGCTAACTTGACGAAATCCGATCGAGTAGCGTTTTGCAATACTGTCGAGGTTTAACGCTTCTGCCTCAGTCACGAGCGAGATCGCAACTCCTGCAGCACCGGCTCTACCGGTTCGACCGGCTCGGTGGATGTACCCCTCAGGGTCTTCTGGGGGTTCATATTGAATGACGTGAGATAGTTCGGGTATGTCTATTCCTCTGGCGGCCACATCAGTCGCAACAAGAAAACGCAATGTATTTTGCCTGAGCCTTTTCAAAATACGTTCCCGGTCCGACTGGGAGCGGTCGGCACTTAATTCGTCGGCATCATATCCAAACCTTTGAAGCACTACGGTCACGTAGTGAACAGTCGACTTGGTATTACAGAAAATGATGGCTGATGTGGGGTTTTCGACTTCGATGATTCGAATGAGACACCGGTCTTTGTCCATGGCCGGCACTAAGGAAAACCGATGCTCGGTATCGGTTACATGAACTTGATCTCCACTTAACGAGATGAACTCGGGGTCGCGCAAGAATTCATTTGACGTCCTCATTACAAACGGCGGGAATGTTGCGGAAAACATACTGTTGTGTAACCGGTCAATGGTCTCTCGGGGCAGGTGGCGCTGAACTTCTTGCATGTCCGGGTAAAAGCCCATTGAGAGCATTCGGTCAGCTTCGTCGAACACGCGCATTCTGAGCGAATCAAGAGAGAATGTTCCTCGTAAGAGATGGTCCAAAACCCGTCCAGGTGTACCAACCACAATTTGTGCTCCGGCCGTGAGAGCCTCAATCTGAGGGCCGTATCCCACGCCGCCGTAGATTGCGACCGTTCGAAAACCAGCAGCCTTGCACAGCATTTCAGCCTGTTGTGACACTTGCTTGGCAAGTTCCCGTGTAGGTACAAGGACGAGGGCTTGGCAGACTTCGTCATTTCGGTTTAAGCGTTCAAGCATAGGCAACAAGAAAGCTGCCGTCTTGCCACTGCCGGTTCGAGCTTGAACCATAACGTCTTGGCCTGCCAATAGGCGCGGGATCGCCCGGGCTTGCACTGGCATCAGGTCTGTCCAACCGGCCTTCTTAACGGCATTGCGTAAAGCAGTTGGTAGCGCTTCGGCAGTCACTTCTTCCGAAATTGGCGGCGTAGGAACCGTTGGGGGGTCAGGGTGGTTGAACAAGGCGTTCGTTGCTAAGAAAGTGACCGATGGAGCAGCACTGAATTAAGGTTCTAAATGCGAACCATTCTACACGCTTGTCCGAGTCTTTACTTTGGAGAGTGCGATTTGGTGCTGATGAACGAACCCACAGCTACCAGACTTAGTAGCGAAATAGGTATTGAAGTTTGGTGAAAACTGCTCGATTGGTTCTGCGGAAATTATTCGACATAAAGAATTGTTCGTCGAGATGGCCTATCTGGTCCTCCTGTCGATAGTGGTCATCGTACCCCACGTAAAAAACGGTGCCACCGTTTACGCGGTAAGTAACTAAGAGGTTGAAATCAAACTGCCTGTCGAATGTGTCGTACTCAGTGATATTGCGAATGAGCAATGGATTGCTAATCTGATACGTTGTCTGCGCCCGAATAATCTGGACATCAAAAATCTCAACGTTGCCGTTGGCCGGGTCTGTAAAGCGACTGGTGTTCAAGCTAATCTGCGACTGCAGGCTCGAGACCGGCCTCACTGAGACACTCACATTTGAACCCGTTTCTCGTCCAAGGTAAGGATTGTCCCAATCAAAAAATATTTGGTCGCCTGTATCGAAACTCGCGTTGACCGAAAAGGACCGGTTGTTCATGCCGCCACCAACTCGGTATCGATTTTGCAGGAAATTGATGCCGCCAAAACGTTCCATGTCTCGATCGAAACTTGTATTGGCTCGGAGGTTTTTGGCCAGTGAGAAGCTCATGTTCATGCCAGCGTTTTCATCTTCTAGGACGCCGTCGAAGTTCCAGTTTCGGCCATAGCTAAAACGTGGACCCCAATCGATAATCCAATTCTGTGGAAACCACCGGTACGAGATATTGCCTCTTGTGCGTCGTTGGTCGGTCCGGCGCACGAAACCCACCTCGGTGTCAAAATCTCGTGAGATTTCGTATGCGCTCAAAGACCAATCAAGGTGGCGTCCGTTCTGACGAAGGTTAAGGTCGAACACGTGCCCGTCCCGTTCAACGCCTTGGAGGTCTTTGTGTCGAGTGCCGACGCCTACGATACCGACCGTGTGATTCGGTGATAATCGAAGCGAAGCATCGACCCCGCCCAGCGTACTATGGCTATCTTCGAACTCTCGCGAAGTTACGATTGCGCCGATGTGTGATTCGGTATACAGGTCGTACTTTACGCGGCCGATGAATGTTTGAGCACTCTTCTCGTACAACGGATTATTTCGGTCTTCGACGTTTCCTGGCCCTTCGTCGTTCGCTGCTAAAATTCCAATCGCAACTTTTCCAGTCTTACCCGTAAGTTTTGCTCCAAACAGTGGATCAACGATCGTTCGTGTATGAACGAATGTCACCGGTCCTTGGATATCAAAAATCTCGTTACCTTCTATAAAAAACGGTCGAAGTTCAGGAAAAAATAGCGGAAACCTGCGGTTAACCTCGATTTGGGGTCTGTCAGACTCAATTTGTGAAAAGTCCGGGTTGAATGTTGCGTCGGCCACAAGGTTTGAAGTGACTCCGTATTTAAAGTTCAATCCGCCTTCAGGCACCGTATCCACAGGAAATTGACCGTTCGTTTGGAGTGATCCAAATTGGATCGCTGTGAAGGTCGGCATGATTTCCAAGTTGCGACTGGTGGAGAGATTTGTCATACCTTCGAGTACGCCCATTTGCGCCATGAAACTAGACACATCTCGAGACATTGGCGCCCAAACGATGTCTTCGCGATTTAATTCCTTGATCTCTCGAACAAACTGAAAGCCCCATCGGTGTGGAACGCCTTCCGGTTGTTGCGGATAGCGCAGACTCTTAAAGGGGATTGCCATCTCAGCGGTGAAGCCATCTTCGACAATTTGTGCACCTGAATCGAATAACGTGTCCCAGGAGCGGTCGGCAAAGGGAATGCCGCTACCTCGTCCCCGGCGACCAGAAACGTTGATGATGCCATCGCCTTGTACGTTGTAAGCATTGACATCAAAGTCGTAACTACGTTGCTGGTCCATGAATGTATCGAAGTAAATGGTCAGCAGGTCATCTTGCGCGGCACGGTCTCGGTCGACACGGTTAGCCCGCATGATGCTTGGATCGGAGTAGTGGGCGTAAAAACCAAAATAGAGGTGGTCAGAGTCATAAGCGATGTAGATTTCGGTCGGTTCAGATGCCGGCGCCCCATCAATTGGTTGGTATTGGACAAAGTCGGTGAGTTTTGCCGAGGTTTTCCATACCTCGTCATCCAGGTGACCGTCGATTCGGGGTGGTGTGCTGGTACGAGTGGGTCGCACAGTTGGGCGACCAGCCAGTATGCCAAGGTCAGGCCCGGTTGAAGGTGGTTCTATGTCCACATCGTCAGCGGCAGCTTCTTCATTAGTAAGCAGAGACGACGCCGATTGAGCTTCAAGTTGATTGTTTAAAACCAAGGACCAGCTGGTGAGGAAGAGAAACCAACAAGCTGTTCTACTCATTATGAACATAAATCCCATTCATATTTAATAATACACAGGCGGTGTTGTTCTGAGGATTAGAAGCCACAGTAGTCACGCTAAGCGGAGTCAGGACGAGTAGAGGCGCACAGTTCCAGGGGATTAGTAGTCGGCGGCATCGAGCGAGGCGCGAACGATCTCGTTGTCATTACGATGGATGACATGACGGTTGGCATAGGCGGGATGTGACCAGTTGACCACTCGATCAAACAGTCGCCGGGCTCCGTATCCCGCACTGGAAGTGGGTTCGATTAAGCTCACGCGGCCTCGTTCGACGTAGCCGGACGGCGTGAATTCAGCAATCATCAGAAAGCCGTCGTCGTTGTTGACAAAATAGCGATCACCATTTTTCACCATAAACGCGGTTCCCCACCGTGCCTGCGCCGTCATTTCGTCACTCATCCAGAGGCGTTCTCCGGTCCGGGCGTCAAGCCCGCGAAGCTCACCGTAACTTCCAACGCCATAAATGTAATCGCCGGTCATGACTGGTGTCGTTATCAGAGAGTGCAATCCTTCAGTGTCGCTAGGCATTTCGCTTCGGCTTGAACCCTTCCACAGCATCGTTGCCGTTGGCCTATCTTGGTTCAAGCTCATCATCATGGGCCCGTTGTAGAACTGTGTCACAAAGAGGTAGTTGCCGCTCTTAACAGGTGTAGCAACAGACATTCCTGCGCCTGCTTCCCATGGTTCTTCCCAGTAAACCTCACCGCTTTGAGGGTTAAGCGAAACTAACGCGCCAGGGTGCCATACGATAAGCTGTCTTACGCCACCGGCTTCATAGACGACGGGCTGTCCGTAACCCATCTCACCGACAACATCGAGCGCACGCCAGATTTCTTCACCGGTTCGCTTATCAAAAGCCACCACGAGGGCTCCGGGTTCACCGCCGACAATCGCGATTAGCAGGTCTCCTTCCACCAATGGCGAACTGGAGATACCCCACGTCGGCACATAGGAATCGTAGTCAGACCGATAGTCTTTTTGCCAAAGCACCTCACCAGTTTGCACGTCAAGACACAAGAGGGAACCGGACGCTCCCACAACGTAGACACGATCGTCGTCAACCGTCGGCGTGGCTCGTGGGCCGATTGCATAGGAGCCCATCAACATTCGATAGGTAGTGGGCCACTCGCGAGTCCACAAAATCTCGCCCGTTTGTTCATCAAGGGCGACGGCCCGTTCTGTGCCGTCCATTGTTCGCGACTCCGGATCTTCTTCCCAGTCAGTCACAAAAACGCGTCCATCGGCTACAGCTGGACCGGCGTAACCTGTCTTAATGGGTACTTGCCAGGAGAACTTGAGCTCCGATGGCAATTCGGTAACCACGCCAACTGTTTCATGCCAAATGCCAAGTCGATCTGCGCCGCGCCATTGCGTCCAGTCGTCCGCAAAAATTGGCGAACTCGCAATCATCAACCCGACGACGGCAATGGCCATCCGCGACCTTGTCATTAAGCCTCCAGTTTGAAAAATGCTGACCCTACTTTGAGAATTGTAGTTGAGTTCTGTTTATCTCGTACTTCCGCCAAGTCAAAATTGGAGCAGACGATTAATCTTCACGACAAATCCTCTATTGCGAAGCTCTGTGTTCCTATCTGGCATCAGCGGGTTTGAATCACGGTCTTCCGTGTAGACAACGAAGAGTTCGCTTCCGGGACTGTACTCCCAACGGAGCCGAAAGTTGGTACTCAACGTGTTACGACTGGAGTTATATTGGAGGAGACCGCTCAAGAACATTCGCGGGTTGAATGAGTAACTGAAACGCGACCGGCTGAGCACCGCCACGAATTCCCCTTCGGGCAGGTTGATCCAATTGATTTCGGTGCTCGGTTCGACTGAGAACTGGGGCGTGACCTCAAAACGACCTCGTGTGACGCTCAATGAAGTGCCATCACCGCCCCAGTATGTTCCCGTTGCAAAGGTGACCGAACCGCTGAGCGGTCGCTGTTGTCCGAACGAGTACGACGTGGTCAGCCAGGAAAAATTGTACCCGCCGACTGGAATAGTCACAGCTGGCGCAATCGAAAACGGACTGGCCAAATATTCATAGTTTTGTTCCAGTGCTATGGCGAGGCGGTCGCTATTCTCAAATTGGGTTTGAAAGTCTAACGTTGTCTGCTTGGTTTCGAGAATTCCCGTTTCCGCATTTTGGATGTAATCGAACTGGCCTTGAACAATGATTCGCCGAATCAACTCGATTGATCTTGTTCTTGGACTAAATCGTGCAGCCGCGGAGTTGTGCCGAATATTGTCACGGCGAACGAACCCGACTTCAGGAATAAAGTTGTCTTCAACAACGAGATGGCTAAGGTCAAGTCCATAGCGGTCGCCTGTATAAGCAAAGTTCGTCAGATGACTCATGTTTCGGCCAGTGCGGCCCGGTGTTTGGGTCTTGGCGAGGTACCCAAGAACGTTGACATTGTCATAAAACGCAAATCGGCCGTCGACGCCATAGACTTGATTGGAACCGTTGCCGTGGAGCGATACAGAGCGGTTAGTAAATAATCCTCCGAACGAGCTACGACGCAAGATGTCGCGTTTGATCCGCAAGACTGTGAAGTTTGTTGATGCGGCTCTTGAAAAGATTTCCTCGTTGGTCTGTATGTTCAGCGCCCCGATATCGAAGGAGCCTATTTTGCCTGTAAGCCGCCCACCCGCCAGAATGGGTATCACTTGTCCTGCTTGCAGCCCGATCCGCCGGCTGAAGAACAGGCGGGGCGCATTGGTTCGTCCGCCAGCGCCGCCCTGCGCAAACTCGAAGTTATCTCGTCCCTCAAGGAAGAACTCGCGTTTTTCAGGAAAAAAGAGGTTAAACCGTGTCAGGTTGATCTGTTGTTCGTCGACTTCAACTTGGGCAAAATCGGTGTTGTAGGTGAAGTCGGCAGTGAGATTTTGCGTAATGCCATATTTGGCGTCGATACCAAGCTGGATGTCACCAACATTCCGTTGGGGAGGGACTTTGTTGAGGGCGCTGGTTACGCCGCCGATGCCGTAGGGCTTGATCTCGAGATTGAGACTATTTTTCGGCAATTTGAGACCCACGAGCGTGGCGCCCTGAGACACGCGCCAGAGACCTGCAATTACACTGTTGCCGCGCGCTGCTGAGATCGGTAGAGCCGTCAGATACGAAGCTTCAGTTCTTCGACGAATGATTCGACGCAGTTGAACACCCCAAACTGGGTTTGTCCCGGCGCGATACCTGAGCGATTTAAATGGAATCTCCATTTCGACGGTCCAACCGCCGTCGAATCGATTTGTCCGAACATCCCAAACTGGATTCCAGTCACTGTTGACGATGCCTTCATTTGTGACGGCGAAGTCCGCAAATCCACCGATTGGGTTCACCAAGAAGGCGACGCCATTCCGGCGGTCGTAGAATGTGTCGAACAGGACTGAGAAAGAGTCGTTTTGGCGAAGTTGCATGGCGTCGCGTCTCATCTCGTTGGCAACCCACTGGTCTGGGGGGCTAGCATCGAAGCACCGCGCCGCGACATAGATAGCCGTGTCGTCGAACATGATCCAGGTCTCGGTCTTTTCGGTTGCCAGCGCGCCTTCATCAGGCAGTTGTTGGATGAAGTCGCTGATTGAAGGCACATTCCGGTAGACGCCTTCGTCTAACTGACCATCCACGTCCAAGGTCTCGGTTAGTTCGATTGCACGAACGGTCACCCTGCCGCCGGCATCCCGTGTGACTACATCGGCAGCCGACGGCTGTGCTGGCTTGATAGGTAATGAAACTTGTTGAGCAAGCACGACCATCGGCCAAGCGAAAAGAAAATATATTGCGCAATGAAGAGTATGCGAGCTCATGAGATCTGGGAGATTAGGCTAAATAACAATGGGAATCACTTTTTGAGAGCGAAAATAGAAGACAGATTTATACTGCGAGGCGATCATCTTTCCAAAATGATGCCATGATAACGACGTGTGTGGTGTCTCATCTAGAAACAGACAGCGATTAAGTCCGGCGAAGTTCATACTCACTTCTTTAGCCAGCGGACTGTGCCTGCTGTCCAGTACGGCTGGGGCACAACAGCTCGATCTACCGCTCGACAGTTATTTCAAGGCTGTCGGTGCGATCCAGTTGGGTCCACAACAGTCTGCGGATGGTTCTGCCGCAGAGGGCGTTTTGCTTCCGCCGGCAGAGCGATATCGTGTCCAACCAACGCGTGTGCACAATCAACCACAACTCGACGGTGTACTTGACGAAGATGCGTGGCTGGAAGCTGCAGTTATCGACAGTTTTGTACAGCAGGAACCCGCTGAAGGTGATCCGGCGACCGAACGCACGGTCGTGCGACTGATGTACGACGACCAAGCGGTTTATATCGGTGTTGAGGCGTATGACTCGGAGGGGGCAAGTGTTATCGCGACCGAGATGCGTCGTGATTCACCGCGCTTGCTTGACGAAGATAACTTCCAAGTCATCTTTGACACGTTTCGAGATTCGCGATCCGGTTATATGTTTGTAACGAATCCACTTGGCGCAAAACTGGAACAGCAGATTTCCGAGGAAGGTGAGGGAGGGCGCCGAGGCATTAGTTCGAATATCAACCGCGACTGGGACGGTGTGTGGGACGTGGCCTCACGACTGACTGCCAACGGGTGGGTTGCTGAGATTGCCATTCCGATGGTGACCCTCCGGTTTCCTGAAGCGGACAGTCAGACGTGGGGCTTTAACCTCATGCGAAACATTCGCCGCAAGAACGAACAAGTATTTTGGGCGCCTATTCCGAAAGCCTACGCACTGACCCGAGTGAGTTTGGCTGGCACGATGTCTGGTTTGGGCCAGGTGAGTCGTGGAATAGATCTTCGCGTGACACCATACGCCCTCGCAGGCGGGCGTCAGGATCGTCCGGAAACCGATCTGGATGGTAGTGGTTTTAATGATGTCGGTGTCGACGTGAAATATGGTGTCACTTCCGGACTCAATCTGGACTTGACCTTTAACACTGACTTCGCTCAAGTAGAGGTCGATGAACAGCAGGTTAATCTGACACGCTTTCCCTTGTTTTTTCCTGAAAAACGAGACTTTTTCTTGGAAAATGCTGGAATGTTCAGTGTTAAGAATGAAGGTGGGATCGGGCGTCTCGCCGACCTCTTTTTTACGCGGCGAATTGGGTTATCCAGAGGACAGCCGGTTCCGATCATCGGTGGCGCGAGGCTTACCGGGAAGGTCGACCGACACAATGTTGCTGTGATGAACATACAGACACGAGAGGCCATGGGGCACCCTGGCGAGAACTTTTTTGTCGGTCGGTATAGCCGAGATATCCTCTCGCGCTCAAGAGTGGGCGCAATCTTAGTTAATAAAGAATCAATTGGCGATGCTGGATTCAATCGAACGTTCGCTGCTGATACGTCACTGGCTTTACACCAATTCTTTACGGTTACAGGATTTCTTGCAAAAACGGAGACGCCCGGACGTTCTGGTAATGATATGGCTGGTCACGTGAACGCGTTATGGCGAAGTCCTTCCTATCGGATTTACGCGGAGTACACCGACATTCAGGACAATTTTAACGCAGAGGTTGGTTTTGTTCCGAGGGTCGGAATTCGGCGGTCAAAAATGCATCTTGAGTGGGATCCAAGACCTGGGAAATGGAATATTCGCCAGATGGACCCAATGTGGAACATCGAGTACACGACGGACCAACATAACCGTCTACTGACACGGCGACTACACCACATGATCGGATTCTATTTTGAGGACGGGTCGAGTTTCGTCGTCATGTACAACGACATGTTTGAGCAGCTCGACGTGCCGTTTGAAATTACTAGCGATGTAACCATCCCTGCCGGGACATATCGGTTTGGGCAGCCTCGACTCAGCTATTCGACAGACCCCTCTCGCCGGTTATACGGAAACATACGGTATTCCCCACAGACATTTTTCGACGGAACCCGTGTTGACTATTCGACCACCGTTGGGTTGCGGGCGAGTAGCCGCGTCTCCGCAGAGGCCGCTTTTAGTCGAAGTAATGTTGAACTTCCCGGTGGAGCTTTTACGGCCGACTTGGCGTCGTTGAGATTCGATTATGCGTTGTCGCCTGATATGACGTTGCGTAGTTTGACCCAGTACAACTCGACCACGGATTCAGTCAGTACCAGCGTACGTTTTAATTGGATTTACTTTCCCGGCAGCGATCTCTATATCGCCTATGATGAGCTTCGATCTGACCGCCCTGAGGTGCCCTGGTTGCAGGATCGGCAACTCGCGGTGAAGATGACCTACCTCTTTTCTCGGTAATGTATTGTTGCTAAGTTGTTCGTTTTGTTCCCAGTGCTCCACTCAACCCAAAGGTATCGGCGGTGCTACTCACATCGGTCATGGTTGGTTGAGTGACTCCTCGCTCGGAGCCTGTCTTTCCGAGCGGATTACAATGACGGCGGCTTCTGGGTCGCGATTCCCTGATTGGTCAGCCTCGAGTCTTCGATGTTCTTCATAGGCACCCCATTGTTCATCTGTCCAGTTTCGCCGCTGACTGCGCGGCATTTGTGCTAATTGCGCGCCATCGGTACCTTCATAGAGTGGCACTGATTTCCTGACGACTCGCTTACTGACGATGTGGGCCGTAAGTGGCACTGCGTCAGTCACTTCGTGGGTCGGAAGGGCAACCGATTCGTACTCTACCCCGCGCTTATCTCGATACACTACCGGCATTTTGTCGACTGTCTTGGTTGAATTCTCTACATAGATAGTACAACGGACATGCCGATGTTGAAGGCAAGTCGTGTGTTTACCTGTCGATCTTCCGAAGGGCTGGTGTTTCATTATGGTCAGACCTTGTGGAGACAAGAGCTATAATGCGGACGCAGTCGTCCAAACAAAGCTGGCAAACAGCTACCCTGAGGAACGGGAGGATCTCATATGGATAGTCTGTCCAATCGCTTGCTCGCCTATGTTGTCGTGTTGTTCGTTGCAGGGATAGGTGTACCTAGTGTCGGAATTGCCCAGGAACTTGGCCAGGTGTTCATTCGTGTCGTCGATCAAGGCGGCGAGACCATTTCCGATTTGTCAGCGAATGAGTTTGCGGTCATGGAAGATGGCGTAGAGTGTGAAATTGTGTCTGCCGAGTTGGGTGCGGCACCGATGAAGATTGCATTACTGGTTGACAACAGTGATCCCATCAATACGGCCAACGCGCTCACCTCGCTTCGCGCAGGCATGGACGCGTTCCTGACGACGATTCCAGAGCAACATGAAATAGCGTTAGCGACGATCGGCCAAAACATTCGGTGGCGAGTCGATTTTACGACTGATCGGGATGAGCTGAGGGAATCGGCTGGCGAGGTCTTTGTCGCGGGCGGTGGTGGGCCAATTCTCCTCGACGGAATCAAAGAAACGTGGGAGCGTCGTTTTGAGGATGAAGAGTCATTTCCAATTTTTGTGATTGTTGCAACTGACGGTACCGAGTCGAGCGGCAACATGAATCAAAACCAGTACGCCGGGATGGTGAACGAATTGATTGCCAATGGTGTGACGATCCACATCATGATTTTGTCGAATCGTGGCGGTAGTGACGTGACTAATTATGCGATCAATCTTACGGAGAACACTGGTGGCATCTACGAGGGCTTCGGGGCTGGCACGCGGCTCGCGACTGCACTTCCTGAGCTCGCAGAAAGAATGTCCCGGCACTATCTTGAGGTGTCGCAGCGGTATCGGGTGATCTATGAGCGACCTGACCCGCCTGGGGCGAGCCTCTCGATAGGGGTGGCGCGTGAGGGTGTAGTCGCCCAGCCGTATATCGACCGACGCATTCCGCAATAGAAAACATTTTCGCCGCGAGGCATAGGAGGCGCACATGAATCGTCGAGTGCTTATTTCGGTATTGTTCTTGGGGGCTAGCATGTTAGTTCCCTCTGTGATTACTGCCCAGTCCACGACCACGGCGTGGGGAGATCCTGACCTTCAGGGTGTTTGGGATTTTCGGACAATCACGCCGCTTGAACGCCCAGAAGAATTGGCTGACAAGGAAGTGCTTACGGTCGAAGAAGCAGCTTTATATGAGCAGGAAACGTTGGCTGCGCGCAATAAGGACCGCCGCGCCGAGGATGGCATTTCTGCCGCCCGTGATGTTTCAAATGCCTATAACCAGTTCTGGTGGGACTATGGGGACCGCCTTACCGAGGACCGGCGGACTTCGCTCGTAGTGGATCCTCCCGATGGCCGAATTCCTCGGAATCAGGGTGCGGGAGAATTGGCCCGACTTTTTGGCAATCGAATTCCCGCTGGTCCTGAGGATCGACCTTTGTGGGAGCGCTGTATCATCGGGTTTAACTCGGGGCCACCGATGCTCCCAAGTGCGTACAACAATAACGTCCAGCTTTTTCAGACAGCCGACTACGTTGTCATCTTGAATGAGATGGTACACAGCGCACGAATCGTGCCGCTGGATAAAAGGCCTCATCTTGCACCAGATATTCGGCAGCAGGTTGGTGATTCCCGCGGGCATTGGGACGGCGAAACCTTGGTTGTTGAGAGCACTAATTTTCTACGAGAGACCGGGTTCACTGGTTCGGGCGCGAATCTTCATTTAGTGGAACGGTTTCGGCGTGTTGATGAAAATACGCTGGTCTACGAATTTACTGTTAATGAACCTGAGAAGTTTTCCCACCCTTGGACGGCTATGATTCCGATGCAACGGAACGTGGAGCCAATGTTCGAGTATGCGTGTCACGAAGGTAACTACGGAATGACAAACTTGCTTTCTGGCGCCCGTGCAGACGAGCGGGCTGCTGCTTCGTCAGCTGAAGGCTCAAGATAACAGGCCGATTTCAGAATCAATTCCCGCAGATTTTGGAGAATTGACCACAAGAGGCAGCCATGTCGACCGCATCTGCAGATACATGCAAGATGACGATTGCCGGTGAGGCAATTGTGGGCTCTGACCAGTTCGGCGTGATCAATCCTGCGACTGGCGAAGTGTTCGCTAATGCCCCCGAGTGTTCGCGCCCACAACTGGATGCTGCGATGGAGGCTGCCGCGGGAGTTTTTGAGTCTTGGAAGCTAGATGAATCAGCTCGACGAACTGCACTGGTGAAATGTTCTGCTGTTATAAAAAACGCAATTAGCGATCTTGCGCCGATGTTGACACGGGAGCAAGGCAAACCGCTATCGCGGGCGGTAATTGAACTCAAGGGTGCTGCTAAATGGTTTGACTATACGGCCCGTCTTGAGATTCCACGGGAGGTGGCGCTGGACAATGACTACGTTCATGTTGAAGTCCGTCGTCGTCCGCACGGTGTTGTGGCGGCGATCACGCCGTGGAATTATCCAGTGTCGCTTGCAGTTTGGAAGATCGCTCCGGCGTTGCTTGCCGGCAATACCGTCGTGCTCAAGCCCTCGCCGTTTACTCCGTTGGCGACACTGAAATTGGGACAATTGCTCCAAGATGTTTTGCCCGCAGGTGTGCTCAATGTTGTTTCGGGCTGTGATGAATTGGGAGCTTGGATGACAAAACATCCATTAGTCCGAAAGATCTCGTTTACCGGTTCCGTCGCAACGGGCAAGCTAGTAGCGGTCGCCGCTGCGCCTGACCTTAAGCGTGTCACGCTGGAACTCGGTGGCAACGATCCAGCAATAGTTCTGCCCGACGTGGACCCGGTATCAGTAGCAACGCGTGTCTTTTGGGGTGCCCTTGAGAACTGCGGTCAAGTTTGTAGCGCGATTAAGCGAGTCTATGTTCCTGCGGAAAAATATGAATCCTTTCTGGAAGCTATGGCACACGTTGCCTCGAAGGCCAGAGTTGGTGATGGTTTTGACGAGGCCACCCAAATAGGGCCAGTGAATAATGAGCCACAATTTCAGCGGATTACTGAATTGGTCGATGACGCTCGTCGGCACGGCGCCCGAATTGTGGCCGGCGGTGGTCGCGTAGGGAACCACGGTTACTTTTATCAACCAACAGTTGTCGCTGATGTCGGTGATGGTACCCGCTTGGTTGACGAAGAACAGTTTGGCCCTGTAATACCAGTCGTCCCCTACGAATCCGTCGAGGATGCAATAGCGTGCGCGAATGCGACTCATTTTGGTTTGAGTGGGTCGGTTTGGTCCTCTGATGTCACCCGCGCCACAGAGATAGCAGAGCAGCTCGAATGTGGGACTGCTTGGATAAACCAACACCTTAATGTTCTGCCACACGCTCCCTTTGGTGGAGCAAAATGGTCTGGTATAGGGGTGGAGAACGGACCGTGGGGGCTTCTTGGTTTCACCGAGATTCAGACGGTGAATGTAGCCAAAGGATAAAAAGAGGTCAGCGAACGTAGTAACACCGTAAAACACATGACCAACGAGCTTGAAGAGCGCCTTCCATTTCTCGCAACTGGCCAGGCAGAAAGCTACGCTGATATTGGGATGTTACCAGTCCGTGTAGTTCTTCACGATGTGCGAAGCCTCTATAATGTTGGCGCGTTTTTTCGGACTGCTGACGCAGTCGGCATTGATCGGATTTGCCTCTCGGGGATCACTGGTTATCCGACGCAACGACCGGTACGCAAGACTGCACTCGGCGCAGAAGAACACGTGGCTTGGGAAGCGACGTCGGACGTGATTTCGTATATCGACGAAATGCGTAGACAACAGTTTGAGATTGTTGCTATCGAGACCTGCGCGCGGTCAGTGGATCTCTTTGATTGGCAACCAAGTTTTCCTGTCGCCGTGCTTTTTGGAAACGAAGTTACCGGGATTTCACCCCAGTTGTTGGACCGATGTGATACCTACGTCCGATTGCCGATGCGTGGGATTAAATATTCACTCAATGTGGCTACGGCTGGAGGCGTTGTACTCTATGAGTTGTTGCGAAAATATCGGCAACTCTAATCCTTCAGCGTAGCGGCTCTGCGGCGTTGTTCTACGTTAGAATCGGCTTTTAACTTCGACAGGATTGGTTTTAATTGCATGTCTGCATACCAATATCAACCTCTCTTTGAATTCGGTCCTGACGCGACCCCCTATCGAAAACTAACGACCGACGGGATCTCGACTGTGACAGTGGACGGCTTGGACTTCCTTCGGGTTGATCCGAACGTCCTTCGCGAACTGTCGCGGCAAGCCTTCGATGACATTGCACATCTTCTTCGCCCTGGGCATCTGGCGCAACTCCAAAAGGTTGTTAACGATCCGGAATCGTCGGCCAACGATAAGTTTGTGGCGATGGAATTACTTCGAAACGCCAACATAGCGGCCGGCAGGGTTTTGCCAGGATGTCAGGATACGGGCACCGCAATTGTAATGGCCCACAAGGGCGAGCGGGTGCTCACTGGCGGCGCGGATGTCGAGGCGCTCTCGCACGGTGTTTTTGATGCGTACGAACAACGAAATTTGCGCTATTCCCAGTTGGCACCAGTTGACATGTTTTCGGAGAAGAACACTGGATCGAATCTTCCGGCACAGGTGGAGATTTATTCTGAACCCGGAGACGAGTACACGTTCCTCTTTGTTGCGAAAGGGGGAGGCTCGGCCAATAAGACTTTTTTGTACCAAGAGACTAAGGCACTGCTTAACCCAACAGCTCTTTTGACTTTTGTAGAAACAAAACTGAAGACAATCGGGACATCGGCGTGCCCGCCCTATCATTTGGCTCTTGTTGTTGGAGGCACATCGGCGGAGTTCACACTTAAGACCGTCAAGCTCGCGAGCACAAAGTACTTGGATCGGTTACCAACGACTGGCAATGAGCACGGCCGAGCTTTCCGCGACCTTGACATGGAACGAAGTGTTCTTGAAATCGCAGAGCGAATTGGCGTCGGCGCGCAGTTCGGCGGCAAGTACTTTGCGCACGATGCCCGCGTGATCAGATTGCCACGACACGGTGCTTCGTGTCCGGTTGGGCTTGGCGTGTCCTGTTCTGCTGACCGTCAGGCACTTGGAAAGATCACACGAGATGGGGTGTTTCTAGAGCAGCTTGAGGAGAACCCAGCGAAATACCTGCCTGACATCGGTTACGACCTTGCCGGGGATTGCGTTCGCATTGATCTCAATCGTCCTATGAAAGAGATCCTAGCGAAGTTAACCGAGCATCCGGTGTCTACACGTTTGTCGCTGAGCGGGACTATGGTCGTGGCGCGAGATATTGCACACGCTAAATTGAAGGATCGACTAGATCGTGGGGAGGGTCTTCCCCAATACCTTAAGGACCATATGGTCTACTATGCCGGACCAGCGAAGAAGCCGGCTGGGTTTGCTTCAGGTTCCTTTGGTCCGACGACCGCTGGCAGAATGGATTCGTACGTGGAACTGTTTCAGTCCCACGGTGGCAGTCTCGTGATGTTGGCGAAAGGTAACCGGTCTCGCCAGGTAACAGAGGCGTGTGCTCGGTATGGCGGTTTTTATCTTGGATCGATTGGTGGCCCCGCTGCGCGACTCGCTGATAACAGCATCACCAATGTTGAAGTTCTTGAGTACCCGGAGCTTGGAATGGAAGCCGTCTGGAAAATTCAGGTGCAGGATTTTCCGGCGTTCATTGTGGTTGACGATAAAGGGAATGATTTCTACGCTGAGTTAATGGAGACAAAACCCGCCACGATTATTCGGTCGTGAATTGGTCTTCACATCGCACATCCGCGTAACGTCCTTATCTGGCGCAGCTTGCTTGAAGGCACCTTACTAGCAGTGCGGCGGAAACTTTGATTGGGGATGGAATTTCCATGGAAAATTTGATGATGGTTCACATAGAGCCGGTCGAATTGTGACGTGACTAACGAAATATCAACACCTAATTCATTGTCCCATCGCCAAATCCTAATTGTTTTTTCCGGCTTGATGGCGGCATTGTTTCTTGCTGCCCTTGACCAGACCATCGTGGCGACGGCACTGCCGACAATCGTTGGTGAACTGGGAGGTCTAGATTATTACCCTTGGGTGGTGACCGCGTATCTCTTGAGCGCCACAGTGTGTACGCTGCTCTACGGCAAGATTAGTGACATCTATGGTCGTCGCCCTGTACTGCAATCCGCTGTACTGATGTTTTTGTTGGGGTCCCTGCTTGCCGGTGTCGCGCAGACGATGCTGCAGCTCGTGGTGTTTCGGGGTGTCCAGGGAATGGGAGCGGCTGGTCTCATGACGATGACCTTCGCCGTTGTCGGCGATGTGGTGTCCCCACGTGAACGAGGGCGTTACATTGGGCTACTTGCTGGGGTCTGGGCCTTCGCGAGCGTAATTGGACCGCTCATCGGCGGGTTCTTGGTTGATCACACGTCTTGGAGATGGGTGTTTCTGATCAATTTACCTGTTGGGATTGCGGCGCTGGTAGTAATTTCGAGCGTGCTAGATGCACCAACCGGGCACCGGTCACACCGATTGGACATCGTAGGTGCAGTTCTACTGGTGTGTGGCGTGACCTGTCTGCTCTTTTTACTAATGTGGGGCGGAACCGACTACTCATGGTCGTCATCAATAATCATCGGCTTGGGTCTTTTCGGCATTTTGATAACTGTAGTGTTTTTTGTGTGGGAGGCTCGTGCGCCGGAACCCATTCTGCCACTTCGACTTTTTAGAGATTCGATTTTCTCTCTAAGTTCTTTAATGGGTTTCATTATCGGAGCGGCGTTGTTTGGTGCTGTTGTCTTTTTGCCGTTATTTCTCCAGGTGGTCGTCGGACTTTCGGCGACGAATTCGGGGCTACTATTACTGCCGCTGACGGTTGGCATAGTCAGTGGTTCAATAGGTTCCGGGCGGATCATTAGTCGTTCCGGCCGGTACCGTAAGTGGCCTATTGGCGGTTTAGCGTTGGCCACCGTTGGCATGGCGTTACTTTCCACGATGCAGGGTGCCACCCCGCTTACGATTGGCTCACTCTATATGGTTGTATTGGGTCTGGGCGTAGGCGCGGTGATGCAGGTGACACTGTTGATTGTGCAGAATTCCGTTGACTATGCCGACCTCGGCATTGCGACCTCGGCCGTGCAATTTTTTCGGCAGATGGGCGGTTCGTTTGGGGTCGCAGTGTTTGGTTCCATCATGAATAGCCGCTTGAATCAAGAGCTGCCAAGGTTGATTCCAGAGGGTGCATTGGCACAGGTTGGAGGGGATGTAGGTGTTCTTCTCAGCAGTCCTGCTGTGATACGCGCGCTCCCATCAGAGGTGGCGACCGGTATTGCATTATCCGTTGAGCGCGCTATCCAGTCGATTTTTTGGTGGTCAGTGCCGCTTATGTTTTTTGGATTTGTCTTGGCTTGCTGTCTGAAGGAAATTCCTTTGCGAGAAACAGTTGGTTCTGCAGGAACTTCATCGGCTGAAGACGCCGGGTCCGGTTTGTCTTAAGTCTCAAGTCGGTGAGACGCCGGAGTTACAGGTCCTGACCGTCTACTCCAGTCGGGCAAGCTGAGTCACATTCACCGATGTCGCGGGGCCATTAAAGATGGCGTTGAACAGGAGTTTGAAGGCTACGCGCGGTTGGGTACGAAATGCGATTTGGCTGCCCATGGTAACCGCTGAGCCTTCCCCGACTTTAAACGACACTATGTTGGCCCGATTCCTCAGTAATTCGTCTCCCAGTAGCCAACCACTCGCCGTCATCTTTTCCTCGTCTGGGTATTTCGAAACGACCTCGGCCGGAATGTGATCGCTTGCTGTTAGTTCATACGCTTGATCGAATCGAAAGAAAACGGGCCACCGGTCAGGCATTCCAAAACCAACAGGGTGGTTGGGGTCATGTTCCTGTTTTAGCAACGAGCCTGGACAGTAGAACCCCATCAGTGGACGCACAGGCTCTGGCGGTGGTGCAATGGATGGGACACGAATCCCGGCTGGTCGTTGCGTTTCTCGCGAATTCGTCCGTTGGGTAGAGTTGCTAACAGATCTATTTCTCCCTTGTCGCGTCGGAAGGACTGGTCTGATTGGCAGGTCAAGTAGTTCACGGGCAGTTTCTACTGCCGAACCAAGGGCGACGAGTGTCCCGCCGTCTTTGACCCATTGTTGAAGTTTTGTCCAGCCCTCTGGACCGACGCCGTATGCCCAGCGCCAAGACTCGTCGTATCGCCGTCGGGACAGTCCCTGTATGATGCGCGTCGCTGTGGTGCCGGAGGGAAGGACGATAACGTCATAAAGATCCGCAAGGTTATTTTCGAAATCACCGGAAGAAATTACTTGGTGGTTGAGACCGTACTGCTCAAAGAGCCACATCATCCAGCCACCGGGCATGTTGTTGGGTACTCGCCATAACCCAACCCGTGTTTGATCTTTGAGTCGAAATCCAGAAACTTGCGGAGCTTGGTCCAATGCCGACACTACCAACCCGGTTTCTTCGATGGTTCGTTGCAAAACCTGTTCAGCTACTGTGTTCGGCGGCACAATCCATGCGCCGGCCGCCAATGATTGGTCGCCAACCTGTGCGGCTGCTGCCGTCCGGAAAACTGGCACCCCCACATCCTCCAGTTGAGTGACGGCTTGAAATGCGGCGTTGGATGTAGGCGAGATGGTATAAGCCCAGCTTGGTTTGTTTGGCAATGGTGTTAGTTGGGGGGTCAGTTCTTCAACGCGTTCGAGCTCTGCATCAAACCGAATGTTGATTTGATCAACGTCCACACCCATTAGTAATCCAAGTGTGTGAGCTGTTACGTCATATGGCGGAATGGGCGGTCCGCCTGGGTAGTAGCGAAGGTCTGGATAGACTTGGCGTTCGAGCATTGTTTTTGCGAATGCTCCGTACGGTTGTGCTAGATCGATGACCCAGGACCCAGCAGGATACGTAGTGCCGTCAGCGGTAAATGTGGAGCGAGACCGGTGAATCTCTACCTCTGCAAAGTCAAGAAGTTTTAGGAGTTCGTACGTTTCGAAGGGGTCCGGTTGGTCGGCTGGTACTACGAAGGCAAAAGGTGCTTCGTCGCGGTCAACCCAGTCTTTGTGGACTCGGTAAAAGTTCTCCAGCCATTCGTTTCTGTGGTCTGCTATCTGCCTCAATGCGGCAAAAACTACAATCTCGCCGTACTCCACGATGTCAGCAAGTCGCCACACTGCGGAGTCGTACGGTACCGGAAAATTGTTGCTTGGTACCTGTGGTCCTAAGGGTCGATCGACACCGGCCGGATTCACAAATGGATCGGCCAGAAACGCACTGGCAATTTCAGTGAGAATGCGCGGTTGCCCGTGATACAACATGTACTGTCGAGCGGGTGTCCATAGATCAAACTGGTCGCCGTAGATGACACCCTTCTTCCCCGCCGTTAATAACGCTGAGAACATTGCCTGTCCAATTTGTGTCTGGCCTTCAAGGAGTAATGGATGAATATTTGGATCATAAGGAGCCTTGAAGGGTGGGACGAAGATGCGTGCTCCCGTTGCACTCATTTGGTGCATGTCGTGGGTTAGTTGAGGCCGGTATTCAGTATGAATGTCAATTGATAACCGCGTTTCCTTTTGGGTGAACATGAACCAGTCGCGATTGTCATCGTGACCTGTGTATCGATGATATAGGTCGGGAAACACACGACTGTAGGGAGTGTTCTTAGTGTCATACCAATGGTCGACAACCATGATCTGACCGTCGGGATTTTGCGAGGGAACTAAGAGAACAACGCTGTTATCGAGAATTTGTTTCACTTCCGCGGATTCTTCAGTGGCAAGGCGATGGGCAATCTTGATGATTGTTTGTCCATTGCCGACTTCGGTCGAATGAATGGTGGCGTAGAGAAAATAAAACGGCACGCCCTCGCGGGTGAGCGCGATGGCGTCGTTGTTGTCGATTTGTCGCGGGTCTGAGAGTTGGTGATTGATTTCAATTAATCGATCCAATCGATCCAAATTCTCTTTTGAGCTGAATGTGGCGAGTACGTAAGGATGGTCGTCGGTGGTTAATCCCCGCTGTTCGAACTGCATTCGGTCGGATCCGTTTGCGAGGTGCTCGAGATATTCAAGCACTTTGGGATAACGAGCCAACTCGCCGTCAGCTCCAATCTCGAAGCCAAAAAATTCGGTAGGAGTGGGAATCGACTGTCCGGATACTGTTGAAGAACCAAGAACAAAGACCAGAACGGTCAGGAGCATGGCGCCCCGGCGTCCAAGCGTTGCCACTGGCTCTTCGAAACTTTTTAGGTGCATATCACTTACTTCAAACAATTGAGAATCATGCAGAATAGCATTCTCCGGGCTATCTTGCTTTATCTCACGGCGTGGTATTTGAGGTTTAGGAAACATCATGGCGCTGTTCGATGTTAGGCTGAAGGGATACGGAGCTTGGTGAAGGAGTGTTCTTGAAGAAAAAACGAATCGCATTGATTGCGCTGGCCTCGTTTGTAGCTATTGGAATCGATGTCGCTTTGGTTAGGGCACAAAGTGATCGGCAGGATCGGCATCGGGTCCCCGCAGAGTTTATGAGTTATCTGGGTGCGGAATGGCTTGAGCGAGAAGACCGAGTGGTTCAGGAGCAGCCAGAGCTTGTTTTGCAGGCCATGGATTTAGAGCCGGGCGACATCGTGGCCGATGTGGGATGTGGTTCGGGCTATTACGCTCGGAAAATTGCACCGCTAGTGCAGCCGGGCGGCACCGTGTACTGTGAAGATATCCAACCAGAAATGCTAGAAATTATGGAAGGTTTGGCTGCGGATGAAAACATCGCAGGCATAGAAACCATTCTAGGAACACCGGTTGATCCGAAGCTTCCAGAGAAAAGTGTTGATTGGGTCATTATCACTGACGTTTATCATGAGATGTCGGATCCGGAGCCGATGCTTGCTGGGATCCGTCGAGCACTTTCTCCCGGCGGCCAGGTTGCTTTGCTGGAATATCGTGTTGAGGACGGTACTGGTGACCAAATCAAGGCCGATCACAGGATGTCGGTGCGCCAAGTTTTACTTGAGTGGCAGGCGGCCGGTTTCGAGTTGGTAGCGCTGCACGATTTTCTTCCGAGCCAACACCTCTTTTTCTTTCGTTCGACCGACGACAATGCGGGAAGTTCACTTGATTCCCATGATCTCTTCGACGCACTCAATTCAGGCTTAGTCGAAGCGCAGGCGATTGGTGCCGGAAATGAAGCTGTAACGATTCGTATCAGACGAACTGGAGACAAACCAATCGTGTTGACTTCTCCCGTCGGGACCTATTTTCGTTCTGACGGAAGCAGTCGAGACATGGTGGCTCGCCGGGACGGGTGGGTAGTACTCGTTGATACTGATTGGCATGAGTGGACGGTGCGGAGTGTTGGTCGTCAGCGCGAGCGACGGCTGCCAACGGATCGTGACGTATTGGATATCATGCCGCCGACTACGGAACCACTGCTTGAAGCGTTGTTGTATCAGATCCAGACGGGCACCTACACGGTTTCAAGCTCACCGACCTTGTACCCATTTGTGACATTTGGTGTCGAGCAAGCAGCTGTTTGGATTGTGGACTCTGACCTTGATTACGACACGATTGCGGGCGACATAGAGGACCCGAGGATGCCAACCCAGTACGCAGTGGCCTTCGCTCTTGTGTTTGCAGATCGTGCCGGTGTCAGCGTTGAAGATCGAACTATCTGGAACGACTCCGCCCAGGTATTTACGGTGCTTCGTGACCAGGGTCTGGGACTTTGGTACCAACTAAAGACCGGTAGTCGTTAGATTTGGAGTACCGGTGTAAGCCCGATACTCAGGATGGTCAAAAACTGAGAGGGCCTACTTGCTGGTTGCTACACAAGCCCAGCCGATCAATTTAAAGCCATAGAAGCGAAAAATCTTGGATACTTGGTCCAAAAGTGCCTATAATTTTCATTATATGAGTATAATGAACTAAGGTAACTTGATATTACATGAGTCATTTAGTATATTTGCGACGTTAAATTGATGAAAATATTCATTGGGAGTCCAAACTAAGACGTTGTCTCAAGAGAGACTTAATGTAGAAAGGATGAAAAATGCTAAGTCTGAATCGTTGGCGTCCGCTTAGTGAAATTACGAATATCGACTACGAAGTTGATGGTGTCATCGAGCGGTTTTTCGGAGAGCGAGTAGGAACGGAGAACCGGTCTTGGTTACCACCAACGGAAGCTACTGCTGGAAAAGACGGTTGGAAGGTGAGGTTGGCCCTGCCTGGTATTGAACCGAAGGATGTTCATATTGAAGTTGAAGGCAAGCTGCTTAAGGTGTCGGGCGAGCGCAGCAGTGCGAGGGGTGACACGACAATTAGACACATGTCTGAAATTGGCTACGGACGATTCGAGAGGCGTTTTGCATTGCCCGATACTGTCGCACCTGACAAAGTGAAGGCAACATTTGAGTACGGAATGCTCGAATTAACGCTTCCTACGTCTGAGTCAGCCAAGCCACGGCGTATAGAGATTGAAAGCGTTACCTCGCCGGTTTTGGCGGAAGTCAAATAAAGTCTCAACAGGTGTTACTTTTAATCTACACCGAAGAGTCATCTTTTGCTGAGAGCCGGTTAGAACATGGGCCGGATTCTAGGTGCAGGTCCGGCCCTCTGACTTGTGTAAGCTTCTAGCGCCAGTAGCTACTGCTGTTTGTTTCGTTCTTCGAGTTCGGCCGCTTCCTTGGCCCGTTTTTCTTCTTCAAAAAATTCCCGTTGCCAGTCAGGCATTTCTTGGGGACCTGCGCTGATGCCTTCTAGGTCAGGATCAAAATTTGTAGGTCGAGGTCCAGCCTCGGCTTTACGAGCTTTCACTTCAGCGCGCCGGGCCTCCTTGATTTTCTGGCGTTCAATTCGTCCGCGCTCACGCTGCCGCTTGGTTTGCGTTGGTCTTCCTCTATTTGCCAAATGAACCTCCGGATTGAGATGGTAGGAAAGTCCCCGCAGGGACCAATACAATTTTATCTATTTTACCAAAACTACTGATTTGTTTCGGGATGCCTGCGAATATTGTGAGTCAAAGAGAAAAATTACTAGAACACTGCGATCTTAATACCACTAACCATCGCGGTTCACGCCGCCCACCATCAAAATCAGGTTCGTGGTTGACCCGAGGTGTTCTTGGTCGCGCCTCGTTGACAGTTAAATGTCTACCTTCAAGGTCAAATTGATTAAATTTTTCGATTGCTGCGGTGGCTTCTTCGTCACTACTCATCTCAATGAAAGCAAATCCGCGGGGTCGTCCTGTAGCCATGTCCGTAGGGATGTTCACGGAGACAACGTTTCCGGCATCGCCGAAGAGGTTGCGCAGGTCGTCTTCTTCAGAGGAATAAGGCAAGTTCCCGACATACAATCGCCGCCCCATGTGTTACTGCTTAAAACTGTCTATTTACCACCGGCACCGTCTTATTTTCACCTCGGATCGCTGCCAACGTGGGTGGGGGGCGATCATTGGCTGGTCGCTGTGCGGGTGCTATCGTGCGATTGGGCTATTGGTTGATGACACCGGCAGCATAGCTGTCTGTGGGCACGATTGAAACGCGATATAAACGGCTTCTCAGGGGGCTATTTCTACTTCAAAAAGTGGTTTATTTGGGGGTTGCGGAGATGTTACCTTTTACTATTAGTCGCTCATGCAACCTTTCGGCGTCAGTTTCAGTTATGAGGTGGAACAGTCAATTTTACGGCGCTTTACTAACAAGCATCCGGCGATGGAAATACTGCTGATGAGTATGGTGCGGCTAAGGGCTATTTGATGTAATCGGTCACCAACAGTGTTTCCCGTGCTACAGGCCATGAGCTACGTGTTACGATTCACGATCTCACTTGGGTGAATATGCCTAGATGGCAGAGGTGCCGTGAGCGATAAAAGAGGGGCTCTTATGACGCGGAAGTTGACAGTTTTAACATTAACTTTGGTAGCAGCCGTTTCTGTGACCGGACTGATGGGCCAGGAACAAGGCACCGCGGGCGGCGAGTGGCCGACCTATGGCGGCAATCTTTCGAACGACCGC
>CEUS01251402.1_pt1 | contig 36562 bp, 26 predicted proteins | sample 427031 | NCBI WGS metagenome assembly CEUS01 (sample SAMEA2622837, study PRJEB7988) | marine metagenome | biome: marine biome (ENVO:00000447); feature: marine epipelagic mixed layer (ENVO:xxxxxxxxx); material: "saline water (ENVO:00002010), including plankton (ENVO:xxxxxxxx)" | depth 140 m | reverse complement strand
GCGGGCCGTATCTCCTGGAGAGGCTGTTCTCATGTCGGTGACTGCGAATGAACCCTTGATACGAGTTGAAGGAGCGATCTTTGATCGGACCGTTCGTTTTTATCAGGAACGTGGCGATGACTGGCGAGGTCTGGTTGGTATCGATTTACTGGTAGAAACAGGTGATCACGATCTTGCTTTACAGTTCACAACGGTTGCCGGTGATCGGTTCGAGCGGCTTTATACATTGCCGGTGGTGGACAAGGCTTATCCTACTCGGCGCTTGCGAGTGGCGCCTCGATATGTCGAACCTCCTCCCGAGGTGATTGAGCGGATTACAAGAGAGGCTAAACTGCAGACGGAGCTCTTTGCGATCGACACTTCGGAACGATTATGGGACGGTCCGTGGAGACGTCCGGTTCCTGGAGAGGCTACGAGTGCGTTTGGCAGCAGGAGCGTTTTTAATGGCCAGCCTAGGCGTCCCCACAGCGGAGCCGATTTCAGAGCAGCTACTGGCACCCTCGTCACAGCTCCGAATGCGGGCTTGGTGGTTCTGACAGGCGACACCTACTTTTCAGGTGGGTCGGTTATTCTCGATCATGGCTGGGGGCTTTATTCCTACTTTGCCCATCTCTCGGAAATCTTGGTTCAAGAAGGAGACTCCGTCGAAACGGGTCAGGGTGTCGGGCGCGCTGGGGCGACAGGTCGTGTGACTGGGCCTCATTTACACTGGACTCTTCGCTTGGGCGGAGCGCGAGTTGATCCGTTGTCGCTGTTTGAGATTCTCCCTTGATATATCGAGTTTGTCGGCCCAGCTGATCGGACTCTCGCTTCAGAATCTGAAACGGATACCTGAAGTTACTTGTAGTCCCCCCAGGTCTACCTCGACCGGGGTATTGGCGATTGCAAGGCTGACCGAGCCTCTCATGTAACGCAGGAGCAAGCCAACGCCGAGACGCTGTAAAAACCGGTTGGACATACTTTGCAACACGAATGCGCGTACATCCACAGCTGTATTCCAACCTAGTGTAGTCTCGGACTGGGTTGTGGTCGAATAGCCGGAAAACTGAACCGAATCGAATGGGAACCCTGTCTCAGTGTGCTCGACTGTGGACACAAGGTCTTGTCTGGCGTTGATCAGACTTGGTCCTCCTGAGAGGGACAACTCTAGCCAGTTGATTGGTTGTAACGTCCAGCTGGCATGTAGGTGCATCCCGAGTTCCTGTCGGGTAAGACCGAGGGCAGTGCCGTTTGATGAACGCGGAAGATCAAAGAAGAAGGGGTGAGGTATTCTTGAGGCGATTTTGGCGGAGTTAACAGATTTGTAGCTTGATATATCAAGACCAACGCCAAGACTCTTCCAGAACGACATCTCCAGACCAGCATCTGTTACACCGCCACCAGAGATCTCGTAATCACTATGAAAGCTACCTTGCTCCTCCCAGACCTGAAAAGCATTTGTCCCTCCGAAATTACGGGACGTAGGTCGCCAGCCAAAATTCACGCGGGCATTGATCGTATCTGGCTTCGGATCTGGTTCAGCCGCTACATCCCGACCAAGGAGGCCTAGGAGACACATCAGTCCAAGAGCGAGCGTTGCCCGTGAGCGTCGGCAACTTGTTTCTCTTTTTCCGGGTTTCACCTGTAGTTGATCCTTCCTCTTTTAATCCTATTGGGGTGGGTTTTGTTGTCGGAGACAGCCTGACCAAGTCAGTTTACGCCAACAGCTGTCCAAGCCTGGACTATCGCTTGTTCGGCTTGGCTATTTGTACCATATAGATCTCTTGCCGCTTGGATTGTTGCTGCCCGGGCTGCCTCAAAATTTGAGTCACGGGTCATAAGTAGCGTGAATGCCCGATAGAACACCTGTTCTATCTGTTCACGGTTCTCAGGCCCGACTCCTGTGACCGTTATCCCTGAGACTCGATTGGTGCCGCCTTCGATAGCAAGGTAGTAGGCGTGGCCTGCAATAAGCGCGTTCGTGTGAACCCCGCCATTATCATCTTTGCCCAGAAATCGAAGGCTGTAGTGGTCAGGGTCTCCAAATAGGCTGGGGGTTTTTAACGACCTGAGGCCTCCGGGAACGAAGCTGTCTTCACCGATAACGTAGTCTGCACTCCCCACACCTTTCTGCCATAGAGGTTCTGCGTAATGCTCAACCCCGATGGCGATGATGTCCGAGAAGGCTTCATTCAATGCACCAGATTCGTCCATATAGAGGAGACTCGAGGTGAAGTCAGTTACGCCGTGGGCAAGCTCGTGAGCCACTATGTCTAGTGAGCCTGCGAGAAAATTGACTCTCTGGCCGTTGGCTCGCAGGTGTGGTGGGAGGCCTTCCCCGAATACAGTAAGCCCTACCCCGTCTGGGCCGCACAATCCGCAGTAGAACGCATTAAGATGTAGTAGTGAAAGAAGTTCTGGCGTTGTCGTGAGCGCAACATCCCTATTTATAGGATGGACAAGTCCGATCAACCGCACGTTTAGGTTGTTGAGGCTCTGCCTCCCGAATCGCTGGTAGAGATAGTCATAGGTCCAACCCATTCCGACGTGTGCATCCACGCTGGGACCATCGATCCACCGGTTGTCGGTATCAGTTGCCAGGTCAGCATCGAAGAGTGGAACGGCACCGGCTACTACTGCCATGGTTCTGGCTGAATCGCCCTGCATGTCAAATGTGTAGATGTCAGCTGGGCGGAGCTGGTCGTAGGCAAGGAAGTTACCTCCGACCATTGTTACACTTATTTTTTTCGGGTCTGCTTGCACGCCGATCCCTTGACCGATTGCACACTGTTCGCAGGGTAGCGCCGGTTGTTGTGTTTTAAGGTCATCAAAGGCCCATGCGATATCACCTGTGATCGCATCGATGAAGTAAATCATCAACTTGGTGCCAGTAAAGATGCGACTCTCATAGGCAAGGCGGTAGTCGTCTCCTTGACTTTGAATCGGTAACACCACTAAACGTGACCGGGTCGCTGAACCCGGTGGCTGTTCGGCCAAGCGTTCTATTGTTTGTGCTGCTAACTCTGGTGACAAGACAGGGGTAGTGTCGAGATTTATTGAGGTATGTAGTGTGCCGAACACGGAGACAGTCATTCCGTTCTCTGTCTGACGGGTGACCTCAGCCCCGAATATCGGTACGCCATCGTAATACTGGCTCAGCCGTTCGTGGGTGCGACCCGGTAGTCTCGGATCCTCGGTAATAGGTCTTTCCTGTCGGAGTTCTCCGTTCCGGCTGAGCTGATTTACCGTCGCGTCTGCCTGCCGAAGCTCAGAAAGCTGGTTTCCGCTACCGATGGCTAGTTTCAGAATGTCAGTCTGACCAAGGTTTTGTGCCAAAGCTACTGTTGACTCGGCCGAAACCAACAATGTGGAAGCTGCAAAGAGGTGAATAAACGAACGCATAGGGTCAAATTAGATGTGTTCTTAGTGCCTAGAATCCCCTATTCTACCAGCTCCCTTCGCGGCGGTGTATTTTGTGGGCAGGTTGTTCATTGGGATTGGGGGTTGGGAAAAAGATATGTGCAGTAGAGGTGGGGTCATGATGCCCCTACTGGTAAGTGTTGTGTTGGTATCTCTGGGAAGTTCTGTGCTGGCAGCTCAGGAGATCGGACCGGTAAACGGTAGTCTTGTCATTGCGGGTGGCGCTGTGCGCGATCCAGAGATTCTGGAGCGCTTCGTCGGTCTGGCAGGTGGGCCAGAGTCCACGATTGTGGTAATTCCGACAGCTGGCGGTCGAGAGACCTATGATCAGAAATATCCCGGTTTGCGTGCTTTGGAAGAGGCTGGAGCTACTAATTTGACAGTCCTGCACACCATAGACCCTGATGAGGCAAACCTTGAGGGATTTGTAAAGCCCTTACAGCATGCGCGCGGAGTTTGGTTTCCGGGTGGTCGGCAATGGCGCCTAGCTGATGCATATTTGGGGACACGGGTCCAGGAAGAACTGGTGCAGGTGCTAGCCCGGGGTGGAGTGGTCGGAGGTTCGTCGGCGGGTGCGACCATATTGGGTTCCTATTTGGTCCGTGGAGATACCGCAACAAACACTGTCATGATGGGTGACCATCAAGTTGGATTCGGATTCCTCCGGGAGACTGCGATTGATCAGCACCTGTTGCGTCGAAACAGGCAGTTTGACTTGCTGGAGGTGATAGAGGCTCACCCGAACCTTTTGGGTTTAGGGATTGACGAAAACACGGCGATTGTGGTCCAGGGAGACCAATTTGAAGTGATAGGACGCAGCTATGTGGCCGTTTACGATCACGGGCGGTTGCTCGATTCTGGTGGGCGATTCTATTTCCTTAGTGCCGGAGACCAATATAACCTGCTGAGCCGTCAGGCTTTCCGTGTTGAGGGAACAACCCGTCCGCTCCGGCGAGTTGTCCAGCGCCCGTGGCCAGCACGGTAGGCATGGCAAGTGCCCTTGGGGGAACCCGAGTTCAATCGAACTCTTCGATTAGTGCCTCGATCTCGGCAACATCATTGTAGAGATGGGGTGAGACTCTGAGGGCGTCCCCACGAAACGACACTGCTATCTTCCTCTCGTGCAGTCGCTGGGAGAGCTGGTAAGAGTCCCTAGGGTCTTTGAGACGAATGCCGATTAGGTGGCCGCTTCGCCAGCGGTCTTCCTCCACCCAATATCCGCGTTCACGTAGACCTATCGCTAGGGTAGTAGTCAGCGTGCGACAGTAGTCTTCAATTGCTGGCACTGTCCATGCGGTCACCAGTTCTAACGCTGCTGCGAGCATGGGTAACAGGGTAAAGTTGGATCTTTCTCCGACATCATATCTAACGCTGGCTGGTTGGTAATCGTTTCGATAGCGAACCAAGTCTGCAAAATTTTCGCTACCAAGGCGAGTTATCCAGTTTTCCTCGATCGGGCTACCTTCGTCGAAGGTCGGCCCGTAGTATGCAAGTCCTGTAGAGTAGGGTCCAAGCAACCACTTGTAACCAGCGCAGACGAGTGCGTCAGGTCGGATTTGTTGAATGTCGAATGGCAGTGCCCCTACCGATTGAGTGCCGTCGACTATCAGTAACGCGTTGCACTCCCGAGCCCGTCTACCTATCTGCACTAAGTCGAAGAGTGTGCCATCGGTCCAGTGTGCATGGGGTAGCGAAACCACGGCTGTCCTTCTGTCTATTTCGGTCAATATTCGGTTGTTCCATTCAAGTCCACGCCCGCCATGTTTAGCCAAGGGAGGAGGGACTGTTCTTAGCTCGAGGTTGCGCTCAGAGCACAGCCGTTGCCAAGCATAAACATTACTTGGGAACTGCTCCTCGAGAATGACGATGTTGTCGCCCGGGGAAGTGACTACATTTTTTGTTACATTGGCTAGGCCGTAGGAAACGGAAGGAACGAGCGCGACGCGGTTGGGGTCTGGAATGTTGACGAGCCGTCCAAAGAGGCGTCGTATTAGGTCGCTTTCTTCAAAAAAATCAGATGGTTCGATGAGATGGGGGGCTGATCGGCGATCGATACCCGCGATACCGGCTTCCCGGACGGTTTTGGCCAAGGGTGCCATGAAGGCACAGTTTAGGTAGTGTAGGTCGTCTGGGAGGGTAAAGTGTGACCTTTGGCAGGTGAGCATAGCTTTGATGTTCTTAGATGGCAGTATAAAGCGTGTTTCCGGAAACTTGGTCGATCTCTTCGACCAATGGTGGTGTTCGATTAGTTCTGTGATGGTGTGATTTAATCCTGTTTTTTCCAATCACTTCTTGGCAGGAGTGGAATGTCTTGCCTGCACTCCTGCACGAGGAAAAATCAAGCTAGCGAAGCTGGTGTTGACCTGTTGTCTCGTTTCGGGATGTCTAGGTTCGCCTCTGAGGTTGGAGGCGGCTGATTGATCGATTACCAATGAGGTTGTTCCCTACGGCGGCTCTGGAGACGATAGGGTGAAACTTGCAACTTTTGAGTGGGATTGGTTGACTGGTCACGAAGGTGTTGGCTCGGTTGCTATTGAGGGCAATGATCACGGGTGTTTTAGAGGGGATTCGGACGATGGAGGCAACCAGGTGACATAATGTGGAGTCGAGAAAGAGAACCTGAGGTCGTGGCTGAGTGCGGCTAAGCTAGTTGTCTAACCTATTTGGACTGTTGATCTGGATCACACGGAGAGCCAATGAAAGCGCTTGATGGAGTACGTATCTTGGACATGACACATGTGCAGTCTGGTCCCACCTGCACCCAACTACTGGCCTGGTTTGGCGCTGACGTGATTAAGGTTGAGCGCCCGGGTAAGGGTGATGCAACTCGAAGTCAACTGCGAGACATTCCGGACGTCGACAGTTTGTATTTCACGATGCTGAATCACAATAAGCGCAGCGTCACCCTGAATACTAAGCATGATGACGGCAAGGCTATCTTCACTCGGTTGCTGGAGACTTGTGACGTTATTGCAGAGAATTTTGCCCCTGGTGCCCTCGATCGTATGGGGTTTTCTTGGGAGCGCATTCAGGAAATTAACCCTCGGATTATTTATGCGTCTGTGAAGGGTTTTGGTCCTGGACCATACGAGGACTGCAAGGTTTATGAGAATGTAGCCCAGTGTACAGGAGGTGGGGCAAGCACTACTGGGTTCCCCGATGGTCCCCCGGTGGTTGCAGGTGCCCAGATCGGTGATTCGGGGACGGGTTTACATCTTGCTTTGGGGATCGTGACCGCACTTTTTCAACGGGAGCAGACTGGGCGAGGGCAACGGGTTGTTTGCGCTATGCAAGATGGTGTGCTCAATCTGTGCCGGGTCAAGTTGCGCGATCAGCAACGCCTTAGCCACGGACCCCTTAAGGAGTATCCGCAATACCCGAATGGTACTTTTGGTAAGGCAACCCCGCGCGCTGGAAATGCATCGGGAGGAGGGCAACCTGGCTGGATCGTAAAGTGTAAGGGGTGGGAGACTGACCCTGATGCTTATATCTATATCATCGCCCAAGCAGCTGCTTTTGATGGGTTAGCCCGAATGATTGGGCACGAAGATTGGTTGGAAGATCCTGAATGGAACACCCCTGCAGCGCGTCTACCGAAGATTGATCAGATGTTTTCGGAGATTGAGCGTTGGACGCGAACCAAGACAAAGTTCGAGGTGATGGAGAAGTTGAATCCCTTGAATGTGCCTTGTGGGCCGGTGCTGTCAATAAAAGAACTGTCTCAAGAGCCGTCGTTGAGGCAAACCGGCACTGTCGTCGAAGTCGATCATCCAGAACGCGGGTCTTATCTGAGCGTTGGTAATCCGATAAAGCTTTCGGACTCGCCTGTTGAAGTTAAACGGTCTCCTCTGCTTGGGGAACACACTGATGAAATTTTGCGAGATGTTCTCGGAATGGACGAGGCCGCCATTGCTTCAGCTAAGGCGGATGGGGTCGTTTAAGGGGGTTTTAGTCAGGACTTGATGTAGTGGATGAAGGGCGGTAAGGGAATTCGTTAGGACGAACATATGAAGGTTTGCATAGTTGGAGCAGGAGCGATCGGCGGATATATTGCGGTGAGGCTGGCTGATGCGGGACATGATGTCTCAGTGATTGCTAGAGGACCGCACTTGGTTGCTATCAAGGCGAACGGCCTAACATTGATCGAAGGGGAGCGAGAACTGGTAGCGTCCAATTTGGTTGCCAGCGACAAGCTCTCTGATTTGGGTGAGCAGGACGTTGTTTTTATGGCTTTAAAGGCCCACCAGATTACCCCAGTCGTCGATGGGCTACCCGGGCTGTTCGGTTCAGAGACTGTCATGGTGACTCTGCAGAACGGCATACCCTGGTGGTATTTCCAGAAATTACCAGGATCCTATACTGATCGAGTTGTGGAGACCGTTGATCCGGGAGGAGTTTTATTAAACAAGGTTGACCCCAACCGTGTTATCGGTTGCATTGCTTACCCGGCTGCCACAATTGCGGAGCCAGGTGTAATACGACACATTGAGGGCAACCGTTTCCCTGTAGGGGAACTGGATGGTGTGACTTCAGACCGTGTGGGTTTAGTATCACACTTGCTGGAAGAAGGTGGTTTCAAGTCTCGAATCCTTGATGACATACGCTCTGAAATCTGGTTAAAACTTTGGGGGAATCTGACCTTCAACCCGATCAGTGCACTCACCCATGCTACTTTGGTTGATATCTGTCAGTTCCCGTCAACTCGGGTATTGGCTGCTACGATGATGACCGAGGCGCAAGAAGTTGCTGAGCGGCTAGGCGCGAGTTTTCGGGTTCCAATGGAACGCCGGATAGCCGGAGCCGAGAGTGTCGGGAAACACAAGACCTCCATGCTACAGGACGTTGAGGCCGGTAAACCGCTGGAAATAGATGGGATGCTTGGGGTGGTGGTAGAGCTCGCGGAAATAACCCAAGTCGAGGTGCCGACGTTGCGGGCCCTTTATGCCTGTGTCAGTTTGCTAAATAGGACTATTTGCGAGGAAGGGGTTCGCATTAGAGGTGTCGAGCGGGGTAGCTGAAGCTATGTCTTTAGTAGACCAGTCGTTTTATCAGCAACTCAGTAGTCCGAAGTCCGATGTCTAGCTTTCGAGGGGTTCTCGTCTCTAGCTATGTTCCGTTACTACCCACCGACGACCAGTGCGTTTGACTGCCTGATTCGTAGAGTGTTTAGTCATTTGTGACCGATCATCAACTGGACGGCAATGTGCCTCCATCAACAAAGCAGCCTTAACTTTTGCCCTTTTCTGCACGGTCGTGTTGAGCCGAGGAGAGCACAGCTATGACACAAGCTGCAGATGTAGCTCATCTGGCGGAACAAATGTTACGTGACTATGATGCTCACACCCCAGGCACACCGTTCGCGAATGGCTTGCGCTTGTCGGTTGAAGAGGCCTATCAGCTGCAGAAGCGCGTCGCCCAGCTTCGGGAAAATCGAGGTGAACGCATTGTGGGCTACAAGATTGGTTGTGTCTGTCCAGGCAATCAGGAGAGTAATGGACTTTCTCATCCCGTTTATGGACGGTTGTGGTCAAGCGAGCAATATGCCAGTGGAGTCACTTTGGCTACGAGTGAATTTGCTAACGCGGCCATTGAAGGGGAGCTTGCAATTTCTTTATGTAAGGATGTCGAGCCTCATGATGCCTCGATTTCCGTTATTGCGGCGGCGGTTGAACGGGTCTTTACGGTCATTGAACTCCATAATCTTGTGCTTCACGGTGGTTACCCTACTGGCGCCGAGCTAATTGGGAACAACGCGATTCACGCTGGTGTTGTCCGCTCAGCTGGTACGAGGCCGCCAAAGGCATCAGCCTGTACAGACTTGTCAGTAGCTCTTGACGGGAGGACTGTAGGCCATTGGTCAGAACGATGGTGGCCAGATGATATCTTGGAGGCAGTTCCATGGTTGGTGGCGGAATTGGCGAGAGATGAACGCCAACTGATGGCTGGCCAGGTAATTTTAGCTGGAGCTTGGGGTCCGCCGTTGGCTCTCGAGAGGCCGACCCCACCAGAGACGCCGATGGTCTCTCAGCCCGGATGGGCTAGTGTTCATGGGGATGTCGAATCTAAGAGCCAGACGGTCAGCCGGGTGGAGGTAATTTCGTCGTTGTTCGGCGAGGTTGCGGCGTCGTTTTCCAACGAGGCCGGGAAGGATTACGTCTGCGAGCCGTAGCTAGCCAACCTGCAGCGTGCCGTCTTCAGCGGTGATCAAGCGGTCACAGGACAGCTAGTGACGATCGATAGGGGTTTGTAGCCGGAGATCTTCCACCTTGGCCCCACAGACGTGTACCGAATTGGTTCGACACGCGCCGGTTCAATAATCTGATGCGTCTAATGAGGCGCGGATGATCTCCCGGTCATTGCGCTGGACTACGTGTTTATTGGCGTAGGCTGGGTGAGACCAGCTGACGACCCGGTCGAATCTGCGTCGTGGTCCGAAGCCTGCACTGCTGGTCGGTTGGATCAGGTTAGTTCGGCTGTGTTCGACGTAGCCGGTTGGGGTGAACTGCGCGATGATCAGATCTCCGTCGTCGTTGTGGACGAAATAGCGCTCACCGTGTTCGACGAGGTAAGCTCCACCCCACCGAGCTTGTGGCGTCATGTCTTCGCTCATCCAGAGACGCTCTCCTGTTCTGGCATCCAACCCCCGTAGTTCACCATAGCTACCGACTCCGTAAATGTAATCATCGATGATGACCGGCGTTGTGATCATAGCGTGTAGGCCATCGGTCTGGTCCGGTAGGCTGTCTCGCCCGGTGCCCTGCCAGAGTATCGTCGCCGCCGGCCTATCGGTGTTGAGCCTCATCATCATTGAGCCGCGGTAAAACTGTGATACGAGCAGATAGTTACCGCTCATGGTAGGCGTTGCGACTGTGATGCTGGACTGGACCTCCCAAGGCTGGTTCCAGTAGGTCTCGCCAGTTGCGGGGTCGAGTGAAGTCAGCGCCGTTGGGTGCCAAACAATCAGTTGCCTCACGCCGCCTGCCTCATAAATGACCGGCTGGGCGTAGCCCATCTCGGAGGTGACTGGAATAGCTCGCCAGATTTCAGCACCAGTTTCTTTGTTGAAGGCCATGACTAGCGCATCCGGTTCACCACCCACGAGTGCTATGAGGTTGTCGCCATCGACCAGTGGCGAACTCGAGACACCCCAGATGGGTACGCTGGTTCCGTATTCTGCGACATAGTCTTTTTCCCAAATGACAGCCCCAGTGTCGGTGTGCAAGCACAGCAGTCGACCGGTGGCTCCGACTACATAGACCCGATTGCCATCCACCGTTGGAGTTGCTCGCGGTCCCACGGCGTAGGAAAACATGAGCATTCGATAGGAAGTGTCCCATTCGTGGCTCCACAGGGCCTCCCCTGTTTCTTCGTCGAGTGCGAGGAGCCGTTCGCGCCCATCGACGGTGCGTGACTCTGGATCTTCCTGCCAATCGGTGATGAAGATGCGGCCGTCGGCCACGACGGGACTCGAGTAACCCGAGTTGATGGGCCTTCTCCAGCTGACCTTTAGCTGCTCTGGAAGGGTGTCGACGATCCCCGTTTCATTCCACACTCCGAGACGGCCTTGGCCCCGCCATTCCGGCCAATCATCTGCTGAGACTGAGTTTGCTAGAGACCACACTACAAGGAGCACGGCGATAGATTGAGCAGTTACGCTCGTCTTGGTTTGGGGCATTGGTCGCTCCTGGGAATTTTGGGGAATTCGTACGAACACGGACCGATTATGGATCAGTCTGGCCCAGACTTGAACGCGTTGCGATGCTAGAGAGAGTTGGGGTTCACACAGATAAATTCGGCGATGCGACAGGAAAACTCACGTTGGAGCCCCGTGCTGGTGTCTGACCGACCATCACAACTTGTTATTTAGGCGTTGAAATTTCCGGCGTACTGTCCGCCCGCTAGTTGGGGCGCTGAATTTCAATTGAGCACATCGAATAGATAGCTGTACTTCAAAATTACGCTGCGTCCAGCAAAGGACGGGACGAATCCGCCCAGTCCTTCCGTTTCGTTATAGACGAAAAATAATCCTGTATTGGCATCTTGCAGCCAACCGAAGCGGAAATTCACCGACCAAACGTCGGCACTATCGTTGTGCTGTAGCAGGGTCTGGGCATAGAGCCTGGGCGAGAAGTTGTATGCGAGGCGGACGCTAGCTAAGTTTGTGACCACGCTACCGCTTGGCAGGTCGATCTCATTACGGCTATAGCTAAAACGCATATTGAAGGTGTCTCCATATCGTGCATTGAGGGAGGGCCGTAGCGTTACTATGTCACCGCCAAAGAACCCGGCAGTGGTAGCTCGCAGGCTAATGCTGACTGGTGCTGACCGATTGGAGCTATAGGAGTATGTCAGTTCGTTGAAATCATAGCGACCTGGAGCTATTGGGAGGCCGGACACGCTGAACAACCTAAAGACTTGCTCGCTTCGAATGTCGTACGACAGACCGACTGAAGTACTATCCCTAAATTCGACTGGAAAATGGAGATGTACAAACGACGTTTCCATGATTCCTTCGAAGTTCCAGAAACGCGTGAAACTCATGTGTGGTGTCAACTCCTGCAGCTTGACGAGTCCAGTCGGTCGCGACGTGTTTCTGAGTCCGAAGTCGTACTTCCGAAATCCTGTACGTTGGACAAAACCAACCTCAGGATTGAAATCTTCCCCGTTCTCTTGGTAGCCGCTGATGAGGCGCCACTGTGCCGAGTTGTAGGTCCCTGAAATATTTACGGCATGATCCCGGCCATCGCGTCCCGGCGTCTCGGTGCGCCCTGCGAAGCCCTGGATGAGGCCGTTCTGTCCGATTCCCCATCGGCCGTCGAGAGCATAGGTACGATTGAAGTCATTGCCGTGGGATTGGGCGCCGGTCGCCTGGCGATTAACAAAGAGGCCTCCTAGGCTCGATCGGTTCGGCAGGTCACGCCGTAGACGGGTAACCGTGAAATTATTGGCTGATGTCGCCCCGCCAACCGATTCCGTCTGCATGTTGATTAGACCGACTGTCAGGTTGTCCGAAACTTTGCCGGACATGCGTGCACCGCCGAGAATCGGAATCTGCCCGCCTGTATCACTGACCCCGATCCGACGACTGAAGAATAGTTCGGTCTGGGGGTTGACCTGTCCGCTTGCGCTGCCTCCGTTATTGACCGCAAAAACACCGGCATTCTCCAGAAAAAAAGGCCGTTTTTCTGGGAAAAATAGGTTAAATCGATCGAGATTGATTTGCTGATCGTCAACTTCGACTTGCGCGAAATCAGTATTGTATGTGCCGTCAAATGTCAGGCCGGAAGTAACGCTGTATTTGAGGTCGGTGCCAAAGTCGCCGAGTGCGAGTGGGCTTCGGTTTGGTGTAGCGTCCCGTGTGGCTATTTCGCCCACGATGTAAGGTGTGACTTGAAGGTTTCCTGTAAACCCAATTGGTGCTGTCACGCCTGTGAGTTGCCCAGCTAGTGAAACGCGGTAAAGGTTAAACTGACGGGGTAAGGGTGCCCAATAGGCTGTTTCGTTTCGGCGACGGATGTTTCTCTGGAAGTTGATACCCCAGGTCTGAGTCTCGCGGTCAGGGTAGCGAATTGTTCGGAATGGGATTGCAAATTCCGCGCTCCAGCCGAACTCGCCAGTTGTTGTGCGTACCTGCCAGACTCCATCCCAGTTCAGATTGAAACCTGCGCCGCTTCCCCGAGAGGTTCCTCCACTGCCAGCACTACCGAAGAAGCTGCGTGCTCCACCCTCGTTCACTACCTGTCCATCGTATTCTTGCCCGGCCGGGGTGGTTCCGAAAACGAATCCATTTTGCTGATCATTGAACGTGTCGATGACCATCTGGAAGCTGTCGGCGTCGTTCATAGATGAGTCGCGTCGACTATCGCTGACGATGATGGCTGCTGAATTTCCGTCGTAGCACACTATACCGAAATAGATGGTTTCGTCAGTAAAGACTACCCGCACTTCTGTTCGCTCAGATGCTGGTTGCCCGTCATATGGAGAGCTCTGTTGAAACCCGCTGGTCGGCTCAATTCCAGCCCAAGCCTCATCGCCGAGTATGTCGCCGTCAAGCGTGGGAGCTTGTTCCACCCAGACTGCAGTGATGCGCTTGTCTGAAGTCTGAGCGGTTAGTGTGGCGCCTACTTCTTCGGGTGCTGACAAATTCAGGGTCTGTGCCGAAGTCGATGACGCGTAAGTGAGTAAGAGGCAGGTAGCAGCCATGAGACCAAGAGGCTGTCGAAACTTTGTTGTTTGTTGGAACATAAAACTGTCTGTCGAAACATAAATAGTTGCTTGCTATTTGATTAGGACGATCGAAGCTAATATTTCGTTTACTTGGAACACTGAGCTTGTTTGACTCGATGTTAGAGGGTGTAGATGGATGGATGCACTAGGGTCAACGGTAGTGCATGCTATTCTGTGCTCGCTGGTGGTTAACTCGTCGAAGCCAAGCTGGTCATCAATGAGGTGTGCTCTAAGGAGATAGCAATGCATCCTAAGAGGTTACTTGTCGTCTTGTCTCTTGCCATGCTCCCCGTGATCTTGGGTTCTGGTGTGTTTGGGCAGAGTCAAACTTCTTCTTCGTTGTCCACTTGGACCCCTGAGCTCCTTGCTGATGGACAACCGAACATCACCGGCATGTGGAATAACTCAAACGCAATGTTTACTCCGCTTGAACTTCCGGAGGATTTGGCTGATAGGGAATTTTCGACCGAAGAGCTTCAGGCCAGGGCTGAAGCTCGGGCGAGTGGGCGTAAGTCGGCGTCTGAGTGGCGTGGGCACGAGAATTCCCGTGGGGTTGGTGGCTATGGAACCTACTGGTTCGATTGGTATTGGGAAGCACCAGTGGAGATTGGGCAGGCCTCGATAATTGTTGATCCATCTACTGGCCGGGTTCCAGATCGCAGCGCCAATGCTCGGGAGTCCGTCGCAATGAATTTGGCTCAGTTGCATGATGCCGCCGAGAATATGGAATCTGGTGACCGGTGTATCTCACGTGGCGTTCTCGGTATGATGATGCCGACTGAATATAACAACGGTACCCTCATTCTCCAGTCGCCTGGCTATGTGGTTATTCACAGTGAGATGATTCACAATGCTCGGATCATTCCGATTGATTCTCCGCATGCGGATGCAAAGGTGCGCCAGTGGGAAGGTGACCCGAGAGGTCGTTGGGAGGGAAGCACACTCATTGTCGAGTCGACCAATTTTCGAGCAGTGAAGAATATGCGAGGCCCTACAGCGGGAACACGTTCTCGCCAATCGGAAGCCCAGCGGACTGTGGAGCGATTTACCCTTGTCGGTCCGGACATTTTGCGATACTCGGTCACCATGGATGACCGAGAGACCTACACTGAGCCTTGGACTGCAGCCTTTCCATTCAATAGAGACGACAATTACTTGCAGTTTGAATACGCTTGCCATGAAGGCAACTATTCAGTCCCGAATGCGTTAGGTGGCGCACGCATAGAGGAGGCTGCTGGGCGCTAGGGGCTATTGGGTTGCTCTTGGTGGATCGCGGTCAGTCGGTGAGAATCACTGACACCGTTTGACTGAGACGTTTGTACCATCTGGGACTTCGCTAAGCAATTCAGGCTTCCCTTCGATGTGCCCCAACACGTTTACTGGGCTGGCTGGCCTGATTTCATTGCTGCTGCTCACTGGGGTTGGTCCCCAGAAGAGGCATAAGGCTTGGCCTGGAGGCCAGTAGGCGACTGCCCCTTTTTCGACCGTTTCCTGCGCATCATCCTCTTCTGCTTCGACCGGGATGGAAAAATAAATTTCGTCTCCCCATTTCTGGGCGGAACCGGTGAACGGTAGTGCCTTCCATAGTGCTTCAGCTGTCACTGAATGATTTAGGTTCGCTGCAAGGGTGACGCCAGCCGCCTTAATCTCAATGCGCCTCTCGGTCATCTGTTATGTCCTCCGCCGCTATTCCAGCGGCATTCTATCCATGTTCAGTCTTCCTGTGTCGCCTGTGAACTGACGGGTTGGTTCAAAATCAGCTAAATCCAAATGGAGTTTCTGTTAGGGATTGATTCTAGCAGGGGGCCTACACTTGCACGGCAGCTCAACTGGCGGTAGATTACGGGCGTATTTTTCTCTGTGAGGCAGCGGATGAGTTCTAAGCTTGGTGTGATTAGCAGTTTGATTGCTCTGACATCGGTGGTGGCGGTCGGTGCTCAGCCGAATTCTCAGGCCGGTGGAGGCCCAAGTCTAGACCAGGTTGAATTTTTCGAGACAGAAATTCGTCCGCGGTTAGCTGATAACTGTTTTCAGTGTCACAGTTCCAGCGTCCAGGCCCCTTTTGGAGGATTGCGCTTGGATAGTCGGGAGGGTCTGTTGACCGGTGGTGATTCCGGTCCTGCCATTGTTCCGGGCGACCCGGCCAACAGTCCGCTGGTACAAAGGATACAGGGTCGCCCTGTGCTGATGCCTCCGACCGGACCACTCGATGAGTCGGCTGTTGCGAGTTTGATAGCGTGGGTCGAGATGGGTGCTCCATGGCCGCAGGCTTCGGATGATATGGCCGGCGACATCCCCGATCCGTCGGATCCGTTTGATCTTGAGAAGAGGCGACGTGCCCACTGGGCCTGGCAACCGGTTAGCCTCTTTGAGCCACCTGAGGTTCAAGAGGAACGGTGGCCCCTAGACATGATCGACCGGTTCATTCTTGCCGGACTTGAAGATAAGGGGCTCAGCCCGGCATCCCCTGCCGCCCGTGAGCAATTGATCCGGAGGTTATCGTTTGACCTTCGAGGTTTACCGCCAACGCCAGCCGAGATCGCCAGGTTCGTTGCTGATACTGCGACGTCGGCCTACGTTGATTTGGTGGACCGATTCCTCGAATCACCACACTTTGGTGAGCGTTGGGCGCGCCATTGGATGGACCTGTTTCGTTACAGTGAGTCCCATGGTAGCGAGGGAGACCCTGACATCCCTTTTGCCTGGCGGTATCGAGATTACCTGATTCGTGCTTTCAATGGGGATGTCCCGTATGACCAACTGGTTCGAGAGCATTTGGCAGGAGACTTGCTAGCGAACCCGCGCCTCAATTCTGAGAGCCGACTTAACGAGTCCATTGTCGGGACGGGTCACTATCGACTGGTTGAGCATGGTTATCAGCCGGTTGATCCTTGGGAGGATCGGGTCAAGTGGGCTGACAACCAGGTCGATGTTGTATCGAAGGCTTTTCTTGGTCTCACTGTTTCTTGTGCTCGGTGTCACGACCACAAGTTTGATGCCATTAGCCAAAAAGATTACTACTCGTTTTTTGGAACGTTGTATGGTGCGAGGCCAACCCAGCGAGCCATTGATGATCCGGCGTTTCTGGATACAAATAGGCTTGCTCTAGAAAGGCTGAAAATCGAGATTCGAGATCGTTTGGCAGATGCTTGGTTAGAGGCTGCCGATACCATTCCGGCGCAATTGCTTGATGAGGTTGAGTCGCTTAGAGCGACTAATCTAAAACCAGAGTCAGGAAGTGTTTTGAATGAGGACACTCTGGACGGCGGTGTCCTTGGGGCTTGGCGTGAGGTGGCCTCGGTTGAGGAAGGCGGTGTAGCACGAGCCTGGCTTGAACTTGAAGAGCGTTGGGAATCGGAAATAGATGACCGTAGTCGTTTTAATCGAGAGCATTTCGAGACAGCGTGGGATTTGAGTGGCGCTGATTATGCTTTGACTGTCGGTCACGGAACGGGTCGACCACAAACCCCGTCATCGCCTGGAGAGTTTGCAGTTGAGCTACGTGGTGACCGCTTGTTGAGCGGGATCTATCCAGGAGGGGCCTATACCCACTTGCTGTCGTCAAAACATGCCGGGGTAATTCAGACACCACGTTTCACCATAGACAACGACTTCGTTAGTTTGAAGGTGCTTGGTGGTGATCTCAGTTTTGCTGTGCTTATCATTGAGAACTATGCCGTTCCGAGAGGTGGTATTTACCACCTGCGTTACAGCCCGAAGCAAGATGAGATGGTCTGGGCCAGGTGGGACACTAGTTTCTGGAAAGGGTTCAGTGCCTATATCGAGTTTGCGACGCAGGATGACGTCACGCAGTTTTCCTTTGATCCTGAAGACAGATTAGCGGTAAATCGCCCAACTCGACGGGGTGATGGACGGTCCGCTATCGGCGTTAGCCAGGTTTTGTTTCACGATAGCGATCAGGCCCCGCGTGAGACAGGTCTCCCCATCCGCTATTTGCTTGATGGGACCGACGATGTTCCCTCTTCCAGGCAAGCACTAGCCACGCGTATTGGGCAGAAGGTGCGGGAGGTGGTCGCGGCCTGGCGTGATGGGCGTTTAACTGAGTTCCAAGCGGCATTTCTTGACGAGTTTGTTCGGGCAGACCTGTTACCTCGTTCGCTTGAGCAACTTGTGGACTTGCGAGGGCCTGTTGCCCAATATCGATTACTTGAACGGGATGTCCCTGTGGCTCGTCGTGCGCCTGGTGTTGTCGAAGAAGGAGCCCCAGATCAACCGTTGTTGGTTCGTGGCAGTCACCAGAACCGAGGTGAGGTCGTACCACGGGGGTTTCTGTCCGCTCTTGCTGACGAGTCGTATCCTGAACCTTCCCTGGTGCGCTTACGTCTAGCTGAAGCAATTACTGACCCTGGCAATCCACTCACTGGGCGGGTTGCGGTAAATCGGCTGTGGCGGCATCTGTTCGGGTATGGGTTGGTTGCCACGGTTGATAATTTTGGTCGACTGGGGGACCGACCTTCTCATCCGAGGCTACTGGATCATCTGGCCGGTGCCTTCGTAGAAGACGGCTACTCGCTGAAGAGGTTAATTCGCCGATTGGTGTTGACCCAAACCTACCAGATGAGCAGCCAAGCCTCCCAGAGGTCACTCGAAATCGATCCGTCCAATCGATACCTGCAGCATGCCAATGTCAGACGGCTCGATGCGGAGGCAATTCGCGACTCGATGTTGTTGGTATCGGGGCGGTTTAATTCAACCATGTACGGACCCTCAGTGCCGGTGTACTATGCCCCGCGATACGGATTGACTAGAGCCAATCCTGATGTTGGTCCGGTAGATGGGGATGGGCGTCGCAGCATCTACCAGGAGATACGCCGCAACGCCCATAACCCTTTCTTGGAGGTGTTTGACTCGCCGAAGCCGGCGACGACGCGTGGCCAGCGTGACGCTACGAATGTTCCTGCGCAGTCATTAACTTTATTGAACAGTCCGTTCGTGGTTGGGCAGGCCGCCGAGTGGGGGAGCCGTCTCTCCGAAGGTGAGGCAGGCACAGTCCGCGGGCGTGTTGACCATATGTTCCTCAAGGCTTTGGCAAGACGGCCAACTGAAACTGAGCGTGCACGGATAACGGACTACCTCATGAACGTAGCGTCGCAGCGTAAGACTTCAGAGCATCTCTTACTCTACGATCGGCAGGTGTGGCAGGATGTAGCACACAGTTTGTTCAATTTGAAAGAATATATATTCATTCAATAAAGGCCTGAGGCTATCGATGTCTTATATTCCACGCCATCATACGGGGTTGCGCCCTTTTCTGACCCGCCGCGAGATGTTGAGGCAAACGTCGACCGGTTTCGGCATGTTGGCGCTGTCAGCGCTATTGGCAGATCGCTCGTATGCTGGCTTGGCTCAGGACGGAGTTGAGGGACCGCTTGCGGCCAAAGCACCGCACTTCACCCCGAAGGTGAAGAACGTCATCTTCTGCTACATGTCCGGGGGACTTTCACATATCGACTCGTTCGATCCTAAACCACGTCTTGCGGCTGAAGCAGGGCAACCGATGCCGTTCCAGACCGAACGTACAATGTTCAATCAGGACGGTAACATTCTCCCAAGTCCGTGGGCGTTTACCCAGCATGGGAAGAGCGGTATCCCCGTGAGCGCTCTGTTTCCGCACATTGGCAGCGTTGCGGACGAATTGACCGTGATTCGTTCGATGACGGCGCCGTTCATGGAGCATGCTCAGGCGAACTTCTACTTCCATTGTGGTATGCCTTTCACGGGATTCCCTAGCGTGGGGGCTTGGGTCACATATGGGCTGGGTACTGAGAATCAAAACCTCCCAGGGTTCGTGGTCTTGGGTAGCGGCGGTATTCCACTTGGGGGTGTGAATGTTTTTGGTAATGGGTTTCTGCCTGCTATTCACCAGGGCTCGATGATCTACCCTGAGAATGCTGAACCGCTCAATAATGTTCAACCCCAAGAGACAGATCGACAGCAGCGTGACCGGCTGAGTGTTGTAGGAGATTTAGATAGTCGGTTTCTTGAGCGAGTTGGTGGCAATCAGCAAGTTGAAGCAGCGATCGATAACTACGAAATTGCTTACCGGATGCAAACGGCTGTACCTGAGTTAGTTGATCTAGCTGGCGAGACAGAGGCAACTAAAAAACTTTACGGGCTCGATTCATCGAATGCTTCGACCGCAGCATACGGGCGCCAGTGTTTGGTGGCCCGTCGGCTAGTGGAGCGCGGGGTACGGTTTGTTGAATTAACGATGGTTGGTACTGATGGCATGGGGCAGGCGGCAAATCCTTGGGACCAGCACACCAAACTGGAAGAAGGGCATACAGCCAATGCTATGACGGTCGACAAGCCAGTGGCTGGGTTGGTCAAAGATCTCAAGTCACGAGGGCTGCTCGACGAAACGTTGGTAATTTTTTCAGGCGAGTTTGGTAGGACGCCATTTGTGCAGGGCACGAATGGACGCGACCACAATCCGTATGGATTCAGTCTTTGGTTGGCGGGTGGCGGTCTTAAGAAAGGGTTTGTTTACGGGCAAACTGATGACTATGGCTATCGAGTGGTCGAGAACGCACATACCGTGAGGGATCTTCACGCGACGGTTCTCACATTACTTGGGCTCGATTACCAGAGTCTGACATATCGTTTTGGTGGTCGGGATTTCCGTCTTGCTGACGTTGATGGTCACCCAATCCGAGGCATTATCGCCTAGAGCCCGATTCAGTTCGATAGGCTTAGGTAAGTGGGTCAAGCAGTCGATCTAGAAGCGGAATAGATACGACAGCTTGGTGAAAAATGCACGGTTGGTTCGTTGCAGTGCGGAGGTAGGGTATCGCACGGCGTCGAGGAGGTTGCCCTGCTCGTAGTGATCATCGTAGCCGATGAAGAACACCGTGCCGGCATTCACTCGGTAGGTGAACAGGAGGTTGGCCCCGAGTGTCTTGTTCAAGGTGTTGTATTGCATGATGTTACGGAGTAGAAACCTGTTGGTGAATTGATAGGTGGTGAAGGTTCTGAGAATCTTGACGTCGAACACGAGTTCGTCGACACGTGGATCGTGAAGACGGCTCGTGGTAAGGGTCAGGTCGGTATTGAGTCGCGCCATCGGGCGAAGACCTAAGAAGGCAGTTGATGAGACGGCAGTTCCTAGGAAAGGGGTATCGCTATACCTGACCTGGTCCCCTAAAATTAGAAATCCGCCAGCAGATAGGCGACGACTAGCACTGACCGCCCCACCTAGGAATGCCTGAGTCTTTGTGAATTCGACTCCTTCGTAGCGCTCCATATCCCTATTAACGTTTGCAATAGTGATGATGTTGTTTGACAGTGTTGACATCATGCCGATGCTTGTTTGTTCGTCCTGCAACACTCCAGAAAAATCATAGATGCGTCCGTAACTGGCCAGAGGTCCCCAGCTGATGACCTTATTACCTGGCCACCAACGATACGATGCATTGGTACGGATACTCCGGGTGTCCACCCGATGTACGAATCCAGTGTCTGTCCAGAAATTAGGGTCGACGGTATCTACTGATGCGCCATAGCTCAGGTTTCGCCCTTGGCGGTTGTACGCGACATGGGCGGTGGGTCCACTGCGTTCAACTCCCTCTTTGTCCCGGTGCTCGGACCCCGCGTAGAGGAAGGTTAGCGCCGAGGTTCGGCCAAGGCGGAATCGAGCATCAGCGCCGATTACTCGACTATAACCATTGAGAAATTGCCGGTCGGTTGCGATGAGCCCGACGGACGACTCAGCATAAAGATCGTAACGAGCACGGCCAACGAAGATTTGAGACGTCTTGCCGAATGCTGGGTCAGTAAGGTCGTTGACCCTGCCTGGTGCCTCATCGTTAGCGATTAGTGCGCCGAGCGTTGTATTGCCAACTTTACCAGTAAGTTTTGCGCCATAGCGTGGGTCAACGATGGTTCGTGTATGGAGCAGGTTCACTTGGCCAGGCACGGTGAATATCTCTTGGCCTTCTAGGAAAAATGGGCGAAGTTCCGGGAAGAATAGTGGAAAGCGTTGGTTGGCTTCGATCTGAGGAATGTCGGATTGGATCTGAGAAAAATCGGGATTGTAGGTAAAGTCGGCCGTTAGGTTTGGCGTGATCCCGTATTTCAGGTTCAACGCTCCCTCTGGCTGGGTCTCAGTGGGAAATGCACCGGTTGCCTTGTCGAGCGAACCAAACTGAATACTGGTGAAGGTTGGCAGGATTTCGACGTTTCGGCTGGACGACAGGTCAGTAAGGCCTTCAAGTATGCCCATTTGGGTCATGAATCCGGCTATTCCACGTGAGACCGGAGCCCACACGACCGCTTCGTTTTTACTGGGAATAGTTCTTGTTACTTGAAAACCCCATCGATGGGGTTCGTCGGGATCTCGTCTTGGATATCTTAGGCTTTTGAACGGGATCATCAACTCCGCAGTCCAACCGTCTTCAACCAAGGTGCCGCTTGTGCTAAATAGTGCATCCCATGATGTGTCCCCAATCGGAGGCCCACCCATTGAGGCGGCGATAGCCGCACCCATGCCTCCTCGACCACTACCGGGAGAGCTCCCCCCGCTCCCTGGACGAGTGGCGCTGCTACTGTTTCCGGTCGCCATTGATTGCTGGGCGCTAGACTCGAGAAGTGAATCGGCCTGCACGCCGTAGCCATTGACCGAAAAGACATACGCGCGTTGCTGGTCGACAAATGGATCAAAATAGAAGGCCACTGTGTCATCGCTGAAGGTTTGGTCACGATCGGTTCTGTTGGCTCGAATAAGCTCGATGTCCGAGTAGTGCGCGCGAACGCCAAAGTAGAGATTGTTGTTGTCATAGGTGACGAATATTTCGGTTTGTTCCGTTGCTGCGGCGCCGTCGGTCGGGGTTTGCTGTACGAATTCGGTGATTCGTGCTGCTTGTTGCCAGACACTATCGTCCAAGCTGCCATCGATCAGTGGTGGGGTAGAGATACGAGTCGGACGAATGCTAGGCCGTCCTGCCAGAATACCTATTTGGGTCGCTCCGTTGGACTGTTGACTTGGTTCCGGTCTGGCTGTTGCTGGGGACGTGGGGTCGGCCGGTAGCGATTGGGTTCCGTCAGAACCTTGAACTGATTGGTCAGGAGGTTGTTCTGGCTCAGGTGACCGAAGGGTGCTGTCTCCAAGGCCAGCGGTCAGTTCTGTCGCTAGCCGGTCTTGGAGCGAAAAAAGGTCTTTCGTTAGACCAACTAGCGTGATTGTTCGTTGTACGGTTTGGCTCGAGATTTCCAGCAACCGAGCCGTGATCCGTAGTTGTTCGCCGAGACGTTGATAGCTGCCGTTGATGGTCCACTGTGCTCCGAGTGTTCCGGCTACTGAATCACCTGATGATGTGTCCTCAGAGTCGGTTGGTGAACTGAGTGCGATTGTCGTTATGCCGCTGGCCTCGAGCCTAGCGGCGATGGTTACCGCTATGCCGGTACCAAACCAATCATCTGACGAGTGTTGAGAGATGTTGTAGAAGGGTTGGACTGCGATACATCCGTACAGTTGGGATGATGGCTCTTGCCCCTTGATTCCAGTGGCAGCCAACAAGGCGAATATGTAGCAAACAACAATTCCACGTCTGACGAACATTGCTAGTCTTGAGGTTGCTTGCCGTGGTGAGGAGCAGGCTAGAGAGATGATTTGGTCAGATAGATCGATACAGGTACCATTAGCTTAAGCTGGGACAATAATAGGATAACCCATTGTCGAGGTTGGGAGTTTTGGAGCGGCGCCTGTGGACTGTCGGCTAGGCTACCATAAAGGCCTGCCGAAATTCTGTCGCACTAGGACAGTTCGAGCGATAGCATGTGTATCGTGCCGCGTTGCTAGTCTAAAGAAAAGAGAGTAAGGGTGATTGCATGTTTCTGACTCGTCACTTCCATTACCGCCTCGTTGCATTGGTGTTTATAGGCTTGGCTGTTTGGCCGGTTCAGTCTGTGGTCGCTCAGGTCAGGCCAGCGATGCCAGGAAGCACTTCGGTATTCCGTTTGACAGAGCCGCGTATTACTCCATTGTCCGAGAGTGAGTGGACTGACGAACACCGGCTACGTGTAGACCGATGGTCGCCTGAGATTCGTATCGGTAACGCGTTTCGCACGTTGCTGCATGTGCCAGAGTTGATCGATGCTGTGATGCCGTTTCTTACCTATACCGCGAATGAGTCGACGCTTCCTGCCCGAGATCGGGAGTTGCTGATCTTGCGAACTGCTTGGTTGACCCAAAGCAGTTATCTCTGGGCCGATCATGTGCCGACCGGAAAAACTGCGGGCTTGACGGTTGAGGAGATGCGCCGTGTCGCGGTTGGTTCTGCAGCGGCTGGGTGGACTGAGCTTGAGGCAACCCTTCTTAGGTTGGCTGATGAATTGTTCCGCAATTCGTCCGTCCGAGATTCGACTTGGTCAACCCTTGAATTGCACTATGACCTTTTTAATTTGATCGATGCTGTGATGACAGTAAACGAAACGACCTTGCTGTCGATGCTTTTTAATTCGTTCGGCGTGCAACCAGATGACAGTGCGTTAGCAAGATTTCCAGATGATATTCCTTACGGACTTGAGGTTCCGGAACCGGAGCCACCGCTGCGAGAGCCTAGGGTCGCTCCTCTTGAGGGGCCTGGCATTCGCGTTGGGCGTACTTTTGCCCGCCACCCGAAGATGGCGACGGCCCGGAGTGGCCAGTCTGGGTATGTCAATAGAGTTTCCCCTTTGACCCCGTATGCTCGTGAACTTCTTATCCTTCGGATTGGCTGGAATTGTCAGGCCGTCTATGAATGGGCAAAACATGTAGGCAGTGTCGGTCGTGCCCGAGATCATGGTCTTGCACCAGAACGTATCGCACGTGGGCAAAACGCCGGATGGAACCTCTTCGACCAAGCGCATCTTCGTGCTGCTGATGAGATTTACCGCGATGGAATTATTTCGACCGACACGTGGGCCTTGCTCGCTGATCGATACAACATCCGGGAAATGATCAGCGTAGTAATGACCGTAGCAAATTATCGTTTAGTTTCGATGGCGCTCAATGCTCTGGGCGTCCAACCGCAGGAGACAGACGAACTGTTTCCGGCTATCCAGTGATGACTCATTTAATGAGGTGACCATGAGCTCCCGTATTTTGAACCGCCGAGATTTTCTGACTACGACCGTTGCAGTTGGTGCTGGATCCCATGTTCTGGCATTACAGCAATCGCCTGATATTCCTCCATATAAGTCTCGCGACTGGTCTGGTGATACCCCGACCCGATATCCGGATCCAGACATCATTGCATTAGATCAGCGTTTTCGTCGGTATGTGCTGTTCAACACCCCAATCCGGCGCCACTACACCGGGACATTGTGGGCAGAAGGTCCTGCATGGAACGGAGTCGGGCGTTACCTAGTCTGGAGTGACATCCCGAACAACCGTCAAATGCGGTGGATTGAGGATGATGGTCGAGTGACGGTCTTCCGTAGCCCGTCAGGCAACAGTAACGGCAATTCATTCGATCACGAGGGTCGTCAGCTGTCGTGCGAACATGGGGGGCGTCGGGTGGTGCGCTATGAGCAATCTGGGGCAGTAACCGTTATTGCCGACCGTTATGATGGGAAGCCGTTGAACTCACCCAACGACGTTGTTGTCCATCCGGACCGGAGTATCTGGTTTACCGATCCCCCATATGGTATTCGGGGGTACTACGAGGGATCCCAGGCGGAGTCCGAATTGCCGCTTGCTGTCTACCGTGTTGATGGCCAGACGGGTCAAATTGCGATGGTTACCGATGATATAGGGGCACCAAACGGTATTTGTTTTTCCCCAAACTATGATCGGCTCTATGTCGCAGATACCGGGAGTGGACGAGACATACGAGTCTGGGATGTTGATGGAGTGACTCTGCGAAATGGCCGCAGGCATGCTCAGCTGACGATGTTAGAGGATCCCACTACCATTTCAGGTGCCGACGGGATGCGTTGCGACGTGGATGGCAATATTTGGGCTGGTGCTCGTCCTGGCGTGCAGGTTGTGGCTCCTGACGGTGAGACGATTGGTGTCATTCGGTTGCCAGAGGTGTGCGCCAATGTTTGTTTCGGTGGAGCTAAACGAAATCGTTTGTTTATGACTGCTAGCCAGTCGCTCTATTCGGTTTATGTCGGGGTTCAAGGGGCTGGGATTGCATAAGTTAGGTGTACGACTGGTGGGAGGAGTTAGGCCTGACAGGCCGTTTACGGCGGGCTGAGGTGAATCAGGAGGTTACAGTGAGATTGCGTATTTGGTTTAAAGCGCTCGTTTTTTTAGCCGTTCTTGGGACTGGAATTTATGGGCGCGCCCAGGTGACCGATTTTGTTCCTGTCACCGACACTATCTTACAAAACCCGGATCCAGCAGACTGGTTAAGTTGGCGGCGTACCCTTGATGGCTGGGGATTCAGTCCCCTCGAGAGCATTGATCGTGACAATGTTGATGAGCTGCGGCTTGTCTGGGCATGGGGGCTGGAACCTGGGGTGTCCCAGACCACACCTATGGTCTACGGCGGGGTCATGTTTATTGCAAATCCCGGAAACGTAGTACAGGCCCTTGATGCAGCCACTGGCGATTTCATTTGGGAGTATCGCCGAGAAATGGAAGAGGCGAGGCGGCCAGCAGCACAGATGCGCAGCCTGGCGATTTACGAGGACATCGTGATTCTCAATACGGTGGATGCCCATGTAGTGGGACTCGATGCTCGTACGGGGCAAGTTCGGTGGGATACCCCAGTGGCTCCACCGGGGCAAGAGGGCTATGGATTCTCGAGTGGCCCTGTTATTGCGGGTGGGGTCATTGTGGCAGGTTTGCGGGGCTGCGAGCGATTTCGTGAAGACACCTGCTATATCGTGGGTGTTGATGGGCAGAGTGGCCAGGTGCTCTGGAGAACATCGACCATCGCTAGGCCCGGTGAGCGAGGAGGCGACACCTGGGGTGACCTTCCGTTGCTAATGCGAGCGGGGAGCGACGCTTGGATACCTGGTAGTTATGATCCAGTCACTGGACTGGTTTACTACGGAACCGCACAGGCTAAGCCGTGGTCTAGGGATGCGCGTGGCACAGACGGGGATGCGCTCTACAGCAATTCAACGCTCGCACTGGACCCAGCTACGGGGGAGATGCAGTGGTACTTTCAGCATGTTCCGGGCGATAGCCACGATATGGACGAGACCTTTGAGCGGATCCTGATTGATTATGATGGGAAACAGTCAGTCTTTAGTATGGGGAAACTGGCCATTCTCTGGGAATTAGACCGAGCGTCCGGTTCATTCACCAATGCGGTTGATCTGGGTTATCAGAACATCCTCGACGTCGACTCGCAGACCGGGGCTGTAAGTTATCGAGACGGCATGGTCTCTGGGATCGGTGAAGAGCTTTATTTTTGCCCGAGCACCGGGGGGTTCAAGAGTCTTCGGGCGATGGCTTATCATCCTGATACAACCGCGCTGTATATACCGCTTAACCTTAATTGTGAGACGGCAGCATTTGGTCCAGTAGAGCGACGTTTGGGAGGCGGCGGCACAGGAGGTGTCCGTGGTCGACTCAATCATTTTCATCCTGATTCGCCCGAGCAACTCGGGGAATTCCAGGCGCTGGATATTCGGACCGGTGAGACCATTTGGAAGCAACGTCGCCGGGCTCCCTACAACACGGCAGCCTTGACTACAGCCGGTGGGCTTGTATTTGTTGGTGATTGGGATAGGTATGTGTTTGCCTATGACGTAGAAACTGGTGACCAGCTTTGGCAGAGTCGGCTATCGACGATGTCGAATGGTTATCCGATCACCTATGCGGTCGATGGAACGCAGTATGTTGCTTTTGGTGCCGGTGGACCGCTTGGCGGTTCAAGTTGGACGAGTATACTTCCCGGTGATCTGCTGAGAGACATGCACAACCCCAGAGCTGGAAACGGATTATTCGTGTTTGCCTTGCCATAAAGTGGTTTGGGGTCTCACTTCTTAGGGCTTTAACTAGATGTGTGGTTAGGTATTTCACGGTCTTCCGGTTACCGGTGTGAACCCGCGGAAGGTGATGATGACTAATCTAACAGTCCGCCCTGCGACACAGAGCGACCTCGGCACGATTGTTGATTTCAATGCCCGGCTCGCTCTGGAAACCGAAGGCCTCTTGATTGATCGAGAGATTCTAGAGCAGGGCGTTGGGGCACTGCTTGCCGATGGGAGCAGAGGTTGCTACAACATGGCGTCTAGCGAAGGGCGACCTGTGGGTCAAATGATGCACACTCGTGAGTGGAGCGACTGGCGCAACGGGTACATCTGGTGGCTCCAGAGTGTGTATGTAGACCCTGACCATCGGCAATGTGGAGTGTTCAGAGCTCTTTATGATCACCTGCTTAAGCTGGCAAAGGCCGATCCAGATGTTGTGGGCCTTCGCCTCTATGTTGCTGAAGGGAATCAGTCGGCTCAGTTGACCTACGAGCGCTTAGGGATGACGCGGCCTGGCTATTTGGTAATGCAATATTTGGTCACCTAGAGATGTGAAAATCTGTTTCACTAAATTAAGCTCGAGCTCTCTGGTATTTCTCCGGTCTAACCATTTCGGGTTCAGTTCCGGACAATCTGATGCTTGACCGGTTGTTGACGGGCTCTTGTTACGGGTGCGGTCAGATAGAGATTGGCTATGAGTCGACCAAGGAGGACAGCGGTTGAAGCTGCTACCGCACCGGACCACGAAAAGGTTTTGATGGTAACCATCAGTAAGACAGCTACGGTTCCAATTTCAAGGCTGGAGGCCCAGGTAACGGGTGTCGTTAGGCGGGCGTGAACGAGGATGGCTCGTTGGAACGACATCCAAACTGACCAGGCAGGGAATAAGACTAGAATTTGGGCGGGAAGCACAGCGAACTTGGCAAGATGGGGCGGTAACCCAGATATATCTTGGAACCAGAAAGTGGCTAGTGGTGTGCACACAATGAGACCGAGTCCACCAGCCGTGCCTGTTGCTAGTGCGTACCCGAAGTTACGAAGTTGTCGGTAATGTTCCCAGTTGTTTCCTACCAAGGCGATAGCCACCTCTTGATAGGAAAGCCCAGCGGCTCTGAAAATAAAGGTTAATCCATGGATAACTGGGAGCACGGCAAGTGACTGCAGGGGGTCTCGGCTCTGTGCCATGAAGAAGGTGACGGTGGGTTGAATGGCCATCGCCAGTACGGACGTCAGTGCTAAGGGAAAGTAGAACCGTCTGATTGCTGGTTGTGTTACGAGGAGTGGGTCAGTAGTGAGTGACCCTTCGCCATTGAGTTGAGCGACCAGTTGTTTGGTCATTATCCGGCTCGATGCTGCTTCCACGATGACTCCGATAGCGAGCGCGGTGGCTCCGACATAAATTCCTGAAATGTTTGGTACCTGTGCGAGTGCCGCCGCTGTTGCTGTCATGGTGGCTAGTCGGAGTGCAGTACCGTAAACCACACGCCTGGTCATGCCGTGACGTATTAAGAGGCCTTGTCTGAATCGGCGATAGCCTATGGCGATTGGCCAGGGAAGCATGATGGTCAATCCATGGTGAGCTAAACGAGACACTTCAGAAGGTAAGCCCATGAGATCGCTTGCGATCCATTGAAAGATAGGTGGAATCACAGCGACCAGTTGGACGAGTGTTAGGGTAGCTCCAAGTTTGTAAGTAAAGCGACGGAGGGCGAGATAGCTCGTGAAATCTTTGACCAAAGTGGTCGAAGCGGCCAGTAGCATGATGACTGGTGCTTCGATGATGATGGCGAATGCGAAAGCAATTCCAAATGCCGCTAGATTCTCCGTGGGGCGGTCAAGCCTGGCAATGATTGCCGCCAGATAAGGGCCTTCCAAGGCCATCATGAGCCAGGTGCCGGCAAGTGGCATCCAGAATTTTGTAATTTGCCCGAACGAGAGCGAAGGAGCTTGCATATTGGATAAATGTAGTACTGGTGTGTTGTCCGAGGACGAACTGGGTGCCAAGTTGTGCTCGCTGAGGCTACAGCATCGAGCCATAGTTTGAGTTTCAGGGGATTCTCGGTATACCCACGGTTACCCCTGCGGCATCAATGCAAATCCGTGGAATGTTGGCTTAGCGCTTACGAGTCCTCTCGGCGGCTGAATTGAGTTCCGTCTTGTGTCGGTTGCTGTGGCTTGTCGCATTCGTCCGGCTGGCTGGTACTAGAGCGCAAGTTAGATTCGAGTTTAAAACACAGGCAAAATTCACGGCTCTGTTACTTTTGAGTCCTGGTCAGGTTCTTGGTGTTCCAGGCTTTGCTCGCTCTGTAAACGAACCTTGTTTAGGTCTTCGATCTTGAGACGGGCTTTGCGGATTGAAACGGCGTTGTTGACTTCTTGGTTCTTGAGTCTCATTTTCAGCATATGCTGCGTTTTGCTGGCTTCCAGCTCAAGACGTGCGAGGTTTAGTTGGCTTCCACACTCTCTCAGTGCCAACTGGAGTCGGTGGTTGGCGACACGGGTCACTGTCCAGCCTATCAGGGTTGCTGTGACAAATCCGATCATCGTGATGGCCGCAAGAATCTCGAGCATCGCAGGAAGTTGTGGCACCGATTTTGGAAGGTTCGACTGAAAATAGAGTCCGACCAAAGACCAACCGCAAGGAACACTAAAAAGAAATAGAGCGCTCCTGACTCGACGTAAGCTTCTCCGAAGATCCTTCGTAATATTTCGATCAAGATTCGAAGTAATCAAGGCATTCATTCTGGTAGCTGGGCTTGTTCAGTTTCGAGTTCCTGTTCGTTGAGCTTTGATTCCATTGAGTGTCGTTTTTCTTCTATTTCGAATTCCAACCTGATCTGGGCGAGTTCTTTAGTGAGTTCGGCCAGTCTGCGTTCCTGACGTCTAACTGCCCATCTATCTGCCATCCAGGCGGTGACTACTGTCAGGAGCAACCCTGTGCCTGTAATGACTGAGGATAACCAGAGGATTTCGGTGTTGACTCTTAGTAGCTGAACGAAAGATGCCTGTAGCTGCAGTCCAGCCAGTGATACAGCGCAGGGTACGCCGAAAAAGACCAGTGCTGCACGGGTTACACGCATGCGCAGGTCTAGGGCACTCATGACAGGTGGTTCGCAGTCGAGAAGTCGGGTTTCGACTCAGGTGATGATAACGATCCTACTCCTGAACGCTACCGCGAAGATTACGATGAGTCAATGGTTTGTGCGCGTGGGGTTTTCCAGCATAGCTCGAGAGCCAATTTTGGCACCTAAGTGGCAGTTCTAGACCTAGGCTGCAAGATGAGGAAATCGGCTGTACTGCGGGAATAATTCTCTCCTAATGTGCGTATGCTGCTGTCACCGTTGTGTTCAACTGTGCTGGCCGTTCTTCAGTAATGGGTGTATAAGATGGCTGAGAGTAGTGGAAAAACCATACAGTCTGATTTGGGGGGATTCGTATGTTGAACCCAGAGCGGTATCGCCTAGCTTGTTGGTCTGTGGTCGGACTCTTGATTCTGGGCATCATCGTGGAGGTGCCTCAAGCGCAGTCGGTAACCGATGCAACGCACACGGACTTGATCAATCAATATTGTCTCTCTTGCCACAATAGCCGCGTGCTTATGGCTGGGTTAGCACTCGATACCGTTAGCGCGGGTCCCATCGGAGACTACACTGAGGTGTGGGAGAAAGTAGTCCGCAAACTGCGAGCACGGCAGATGCCTCCGAGCAACGTGAGAAGGCCGGATGAAACGACCTATATCGCTGCGGTCAGATCGTTGGAGGCGGCATTGGATCGTCAGGCTGCGGCGGTTCCAAATCCAGGGAGGACGGACACTTTTCGGCGGCTTAACCGTACCGAGTACCACAATGCGATTCGTGACCTTCTCGATTTGGAGGTTGATGTGGCTTCGTTGCTGCCGAGTGACTCGTCGAGCTTTGGGTTTGACAATGTGACAGTTGCAAATTTGTCTCCTACTCTACTCGAGCGCTATGTATCGTCGGCTGAAAGAGTCAGCCGGCTAGCTGTTGGTCGACCAGGTCTTGGGCCTGGGGGCAGGACAGTAAGAGTGAAGCCGGATCTGACACAGGAAGGTCATCTTCCAGGCATGCCAGTCGGCACACGTGGTGGAGCCTTGTTGTCCCATAACTTTCCTGTCGGCGGTGAGTATGAGATAAGGGTTCGGTTGGCCCGCGATCGAAACGAACACATAGAAGGTTTGAGTGAGTCTCACCAAATTGAAATGTTGCTCGACGGTGAGCCGGTCGGAGAATTTACAGTTGATCCGGCGTCCCAGGTTGAAGAGCAGGCCTTAACCTACCAGCCCTCACAAGATACCCTTGATTCTCATCTTTCGGTTCGTGTTCCTGTGACTGCAGGGCCACACGCCTTAGCGATTACATTTCCGAAACGGCCGGAGTTGCTGCTGGAAACTGAACGTCAGCCTTATCAGGCGGCTTTCAACTATTATCGGCACCCTCGTATTCAGCCTGCCGTCTACGAAATCTCGATAGTCGGTCCGTACAATCCATCTGGGGCAGGTGACACGCCCAGTCGAGCTCGAATTTTTGACTGCCAACCGGCTTCGGTAAAAGACGATGACCCCTGTGCCAGGGAGATTCTTTCGACATTGATGCGCCGTGCTTATCGTCGTCCCGTGACTGATGCTGACCTTGAGAGACCATTTCAGCTCTATCGTGCCGCCCGGGATGATGGGGGCTTTGACGCAGGCATTGAGATGGGATTGGCGGCTGTCTTGGTGAGCCCAGAGTTTCTATTTCGGATTGAACAGGACCCGGTGGGAGTGCCATCGGGTAAGGCCTATCAATTGGATGATTTGGCTCTGGCCTCTCGTCTGTCATTCTTCTTATGGAGCAGCATTCCAGACGAGGAGTTACTGGCGGTGGCTGAACGGGGTGAACTACGGTCACCTGGGGTTCTGGAAGAGCAGGTTCGACGAATGCTGGCCGACCACCGTGCTCTGAACTTGGTGACCAACTTCTCGGGACAGTGGCTTCACTTGCGCAACTTGGAGTCAATTACTCCAGATATGAGGGCATTTCCAGATTTTGACGACAACTTGCGGCAGGCATTTAGGCAAGAGACGGAGATGCTTGTTCAAAGCATCATGCGCGAAGACCTAAGCGTGCTCGACCTTTTGAAGGCAGACTACACGTTTTTGAACGAGCGACTCGCGAAGCACTACGGTATCCCCTATGTTTACGGTAGCCGATTCCGTCGTGTCGATTTTGGTAAGAATGGGACCAGAGGCGGGTTGCTGCGGCAGGGTAGTATCCTGTTGGCGACTTCCTACGCCACTAGGACCTCGCCGGTCATTCGCGGCAAGTGGGTCCTTGACAACATCCTGGGAGTCCCACCACCACCACCACCGCCAAATGTGCCCGAGTTGGACGATACAGCTGGTGCTGGCCAAGCGCGTTCTATGAAGGAGCGAATGAGTGCCCACCGAGCTAGTCCAGCTTGTGCCGGTTGCCACAACTTGATGGATCCGGTTGGATTTGCGCTTGAGAACTACGATGCTGTTGGGCGTTGGCGCGAATCGGAAGGTGGTGCGGCAATCGATGCCTCGGCTACGCTGTTTGATGGAACTGTCGTTGATGGTGTCGACGAACTTCAGGCAGCGTTGTTGGAACGCCCAGAGTTGTTTGTTGGTACGATCACTGAGAAGCTGTTGACGTTTGCGACTGGGAGGGGTGTCGAAAGCTACGATGCTCCGGCTGTGCGTGCCATTCTTCGTGACGCCAGGTCTGACGGGTACCGATTCTCGTCGCTGATTCTTGGAGTTGTGAGAAGCATGCCGTTTCAGATGAGGAAAGCATCATGATGATTTCGAAGAAAGCTCTGCCGCGTCGGACGTTTCTACGAGGTATTGGTGCATCTGTGGCGCTTCCGCTGCTGGATGCGATGGTTCCCTCGATGACGGCCTTGGCCAAAACCCCGGCGAGTCCGGTGCGACGTCTAGGCTTTGTGTATGTTCCGATGGGCTCCAATATATCGATGTGGACTCCGCCCAATGAGGGAGCGCTAACCGCTCTGTCTCCGAGTCTTGGCCCGCTTGCACCCGTTAGGGATCAGCTTACGGTTATTAGCAATCTTGAACTCCAGAATGCCTATCCAGGGACACACGCGACTTCCAATGCCTCTTTTTTAAGCGCGGCCAAAGCGAAGTGGACTGAGAGTACTGACTATTACCTTGGCACAACTGTTGATCAGATCGCCGCACAGCAAATTGGGCAAGACACGCAATTGCCTTCTCTCGAATTGGCGATGGATGTGCTTGATATGGTGGGTCAGTGTGATAACGGCTATGCTTGTGTCTACCAGAACAATCTCTCTTGGTCTTCTCCAACATCGCCTTTGCCGCCTGAAGCCCATCCGCGAATCGTGTTTGAGCGGCTGTTTGGTGAAGGAGGGACGGCTGCTCAGCGCCGTGCGGCCTTGGGTCGTCGGGCTAGCCTCCTAGATTGGGTACGCGAGGACATATCCAGGCTGCAAGGTGAGCTTGGTCAGAGTGACCGGACCAAACTTCGCGAGTATCTTGATACGGTGAGAGAAGTCGAGCGGCGCATCGAGAGAGCTGAAACCGAGGCGGAAACCGACTCCCTACCAGATTTGGATCGTCCGATTGGGGTGCCCGCAGCCTATACGGATCATGCGAAGCTAATGTTTGACCTGCAGGTATTGGCATTTCAGGGCGATGTCACCCGAGTCATCACCTTTCAGCTTGCTAGGGAAGCCAGTAACAGAACCTATCCTGAGATCGGGGTTCCTGACCCCCATCACCCTATTTCCCACCATGGAAACGATCCAGAGAAGCTGGCCATGCTAGCGAAAATTAACCAGTTTCACGTGTCATTGTTTGGATATTTTCTTGAACAGTTGGCGGCTGTTGAGGATGGTGATGGTTCGCTGCTAGATCATTCCCTCTATATGTATGGTAGCGGGATGGGGAATCCTAACGTCCACGATCATGTGCAGCTTCCAGTTGTCGTTGCCGGTGGGGGAGCCGTTCGAACACAGGGTGGGCGCCATATAAAGTATGCAGACCCGACGCCAATGGCAAATCTCCACCTGACTTTGCTGGATCGGGCCGGCGTCGAGCTCGAGACATGGTCTGATAGCACTGGACAGATTGACGCTTTACTTGATCCGGTGTTGATTTAGGAGACTTCATAATGAGCTGCAGAACTTTAGCTCTGTGGGTGGTTGTTCTTCTTTTTGCCGGGGCACCGCTATTTGCTGCTGGTGTAGCAGCCCCGTTAGCCGATGCGGTTCAGCGACGGGATGGGGTTGCGGTTGATGCTCTCCTTAACAGTTCAACCAACGTGAATAGCGCTCAGGTTGATGGTATGACCGCGCTCCATTGGGCTTCCTACCATGATGAGGCCGGACTTGTTGGACGGTTGCTGACAGCCGGGGCTGATGTTCAGATGGAAAATCGTTACGGTGTGACGCCGTTGTCGCTGGCCGCCGAGAACGGGAGTAGAAACATTGTCGAACAGCTACTAGACGCGGGTGCTGATGCAAACACGGCGCTGCCTGGAGGTGAGACTGTTTTGATGACGGCCTCACGGTCGGGCAGAGTTGGAGTGGTGCGCGCGCTAATAGCCCATGGAGCTGACATCCTGGCTAAAGAGGAGAGGCGCTCACAGACGCCACTTATGTGGGCCGCAGCCGAGGGGCACGCGGACGTAGTGCGAGTCCTCGTTGAGGTTGGTGCGGATTTTACGACCCCATTGGACTCTGGCTTTACCCCGTTATTGTTTGCTGTAAGGGAAGGTCATCTCGATGTGGTGCGGGTACTAGTGGGTGCTGGGGTTGACGTTAATAGTGTCGTTACCGAGGTGGTACAGCAGGAGCGAACCTACCGGCAGGGTCGACCTATCCGAGTCGGAACCACTCCATTGCTGGTAGCTGTGGTCAACGCCCATTGGGATGTGGCAGCCGCGCTGTTGGACTCTGGTGCCGATCCGAATGTTGATGCATCTGGCTATACTCCCCTTCACCTCATTCCAAGGGTGCGAAAGCCTGGTGTTGGTGACAATGACCCGGCACCAGATGGGTCTGGGCAAATAACAAGCCTCCAGTTTGTACGAAAACTGGTCGAGTCTGGTGCTGATCTGAATGCAGGCATGACCCAACGGCGAAATCTGAACAACACTCGTCACCATGAGCTAGGTTCTACGCCCTTCATGCTGGCGGCATTGGTTGCCGACGTTTCCCTTATGCAGACCCTGGTTGATTTGGGTGCCAACCCTTTGATCCCGAATGCTGAGGGTAGCACGCCGTTGATGGCAGCTGCAGGACTCGGGACCCGCTCGCCGGGTGAAGATGCTGGCACAGAGAACGAGGTAATAGCTGCTGTTCAGCTGGTGCTGGACCTTGGGAATGACATCAATGCTGTTGATGACAATGGGGAAACAGCGATGCATGGTGCTGCCTACAAAAATTTACCAGGGGTCGTGGCCTTGCTTGCTACTAGTGGGGCAGACATCGATGTGTGGGCTCGTAAGAACAACCACGGATGGTCGCCCCTGACGATAGCTCGAGGACATCGGTTTGGTAACTTTAAACCATCTCCGGTGACCGTAGCGGCGGTTGAGAAAGCTATGCTGGCTGCGGGAGTTGTCCCACCAACTGAGGAAGAGGAAGCTGCAGAAGGATACGATATCTATGCTCCTCGTTTGCCAGCCAACCGGTGACAGATGCTGGGTTCTTTCGTGTTGAGCGCTCTATGTGACCTAGGGGGCTGACCCTTGAGGGAGGTCATTGAATGGGTGACCGCTATTTAGCGGGCTGTTTGGTGTTTTGCTTGTCGGCTTGGTTGATGCCGGTGGTTGTTGCGTCGGCCGGCCAAGTTGGCCAATCAGGCGACTGGGTTCAGCCACGTATGCCTGATGGTCGGCCAGACCTACAAGGAGTGTGGTTGAGTAATATTGCGACCCCACTACAGCGGCCTGACACTCTGGCGGACAGGGAATACTTGACCGAAGAGGAGGTTGCGACA
>CEUS01038738.1_pt1 | contig 36563 bp, 30 predicted proteins | sample 427031 | NCBI WGS metagenome assembly CEUS01 (sample SAMEA2622837, study PRJEB7988) | marine metagenome | biome: marine biome (ENVO:00000447); feature: marine epipelagic mixed layer (ENVO:xxxxxxxxx); material: "saline water (ENVO:00002010), including plankton (ENVO:xxxxxxxx)" | depth 140 m | reverse complement strand
TCCGAAAGCATTAACTCTACGCTCTATGATGCTTAAGACACCTTCCATCTGTTCATCTGTGGGCTCCTGATCACCGTCTTCCAGCTTCGTCTTGTATACTAAATGACTGCCACCCTCCAAATCCAAGCCAAGCCGCAATCCTAGAGGAGACTTTTCGCCTCTCTCCAGGTCAATGCCAGCTACTTGCAGTCTGAACTCTTGAAAGCTCAATGAAGCAGTCGCAAGGGCTGTTATAAGTAATATAAATATGAAACTACGAAGTGGAAATCTGCGCATTTGTCTTTCTCAGGGCTAATCGTTGTATATTCTACGCCACTAAAACAAAAAGACCAACCCTTTTACATGGATATATTTAGCCTTTTTCGATTCATTTCAATCTAACAGACAAAGAGATACTTACTCGAGTCGAACCAAAACTCCTAAGATTTCTAATTCGACTCACGCAAGTATCTACGAGTAAAATAACCGATATATCTATACTGCAGCTGTGCGCCTATGTCCATTTCGTCTGAGGAATGGTGGTATGTCCAACTCAGCTTCGTCATGGATATCTCCCATAGTCATTTGTATTATGGCGTCATCCTTTGGTATAAATACTTCCTCAGCAGTTGGAAAACCAGTGGCTACCAAAGTTATTTTGACTTCATCTTCCATTTTTATGTCAGTGACAAGACCAAAGAATATATTTGCGTCGGGATCAGCGGCTGATCTTATGACATCTGCTGCAGCCTCTACTTCCATAAGTGAAAGGTCGCTTCCGCCACATACATTAAACAAAATTCCTTTAGCCCCATCAATAGAAACATCTAACAACGGACTACTGACGGCTGCTTTAGCTGCGTCTACTGCCTTATTTTGACCAGAGCCATGCCCAATGGACATCCATGCTGGCCCTGCATTACTCATTACAGTCTTTATATCAGCAAAGTCCAAGTTTATTTCCCCAGGTACCGTAACCAACTCTGCAATGGACTGAACACCTTGACGTAGCACATCATCTGCAAGCCTAAACGCGTTTTCCATGGTAACTTTTTCATCACACACCGAAAATAGCCTATCATTTGGTATTACTATCAATGTGTCTACTTTATCTTTTAATTTGGCTATACCTTCGTCTGCTAATTTCTTCCTTTTCGTACCCTCAAAACCAAAAGGCTTTGTAACAACAGCAATAGTTAATGCCTCAGCCTCTTTTGCAATCTCAGCAACTATTGGTGCAGCTCCAGTACCAGTGCCGCCACCCATTCCTGCAGCGATAAAGACCATATCTGAGTCTTTAACAGACTCATATATCTCATCCCTACTCTCTTCCGCAGACTCCTTTCCTATTTCAGGGTTACCTCCTACTCCTAATCCACGTGTGAGTTTATCCCCCATCCTAATGCGCATTGGAACTTCGCTTCTCATTAAAGCCTGAGCATCAGTATTAACGCCGAGATATTCTACCCCCTGAACTCTTTCTTTAAACATTCGGGTCACAGCGTTGCAGCCGCCTCCGCCTACACCTACAACCTTTATCCTGGCAATACCATCATTCTCCAAAGATTGACTACTCATGGTTAAACCTCCTTATCTGACTTTTGATACTATGCTTCGCAGAATCCAATAATCCTAAAATTCTTGTCATTAATCTTGATAAATACCCCCTATTTTTGACTTTGCTTGTTGCATACCATTCGTTAGCGCCATTACTTTCAGTATCGGCTATTAGAAGGCCTAGAGCAGTCGAAAATGAGGGGTCCTGCAAGTCTGCAGGAATCCCAGAATGGCCACGAGGCAAACCTATACGCACTGGCTTACCAGCCATCTCTTCAACCATCTGAACTAGTCCTGGAACCTTCGCAGAGCCACCAGTTATTACAATGCCTCCCGGAGGGACTCCATCCAAACCACATACTTTCAACTCCATAAGGACCAGATTAACTAACTCTTCAACTCTATCTCTCAGAACGCTACATAAATCCTGTCTCTTTATATCAAAGTGTGTGCCAGGTACGAATCCAGATAACTCTATTTCATCATCTGGATCTATTCTCGAAGGTTCGACATTGCCAAAAATTATTTTTGCTTCTTCAGCAGAGGGATATGAGGTATTGAATGCTATGGCTATATCTCTTGTTAACTGAAATCCACCTACTGGTATTATCCTAGAATGCCATATATTACCTTCTAGGAAAACTGCCATGTCACTTGTACCACCGCCTATATCCAAGACCACCACACCCATTTCCAATTCTTCAGGAGCCAGTATTGCTTTAGCACTGGCAAGTGGTTCTAACATAATGCCCTTAACTTTCACCTTTGCCTGGGAAACGGCTTTTATAAGACTGTCTATAGGAGCTGCACTACCTTGTATAATATGAGTCTCCACCGCCAAAGTTGAAGTATGCATACCTGTCGGGTCTCCGATGCCCCAATGCCCATCTACAGCATAAGTTCTAGGTATTATGTGCAGAACCCTAGAATCGTCAACATCCATAACCTGATAGTCAGATGAGGCTTTAAGTACTTTCTTTATATCTCTTGAGCTAACTGGGTTATCGTAATCTCGGTTATCAAGCGTTGCGATAGTATTTGAAGAGTTTATATGACTACCAGTTAGGCCCACATTGGCAGAGTGTATTTTGAGTCCAGCATTAAATTCGGCCTGTTCAACAGATTCCTTTGTGGCCTCAGCAACTTCACTCAAATTACTTACCATGCCCTTTTTCATTCCTCTAGATGGCACCAAGCCAACGCCAAGGATTTCCAATTGGCCTGACAAATCTAGACGCCCAATAACTGTACAGACCTTTGATGTCCCGACATCTATAGCCGTATATATATTGTTTTTCCTCATCTCTTTAACCCCTTTCCCTCATCTCAATCTCTGAGGGTTCTGGTACAGGGGTAAGAACACAGCCGGGTGTAATGGTTGGGTTCGACCACTAACTTTTATCGCTACTTATATTTGCCCCGCTTTTTTCTGCGTTCTAACCCCCAAACCAGTATTATCTATTAGGAGGACATACCTCCTAAACTCGCTCAGCTACCCGCATCCGGGCGCTTCGACTTCTTGCATTTGCCCTGACCTCCTCTTGGGAGGGGGATATTATTTTCTTATTTATCAACTTGAAGCTTTTTGACTCACGGCTTTCTTCTCGAAGGAAGCCTTTCACCATACGATCCTCAAGGGAATGATAGCTAATCACTACCAATCTACCTCCAGACCTCAATAACTGTGTCGTCTGACTCAATGCATGTTCAATATTCTGCAATTCACCATTAACTTCCATACGGATTGCCTGAAATGTCTTAGTAGCAGGATGTATTCTTCCCCTACGCCCATGTACCGCTCGGACAACTACATCTGCTAGCGCACGAGCTGTTTCTATAGGCCGGTTTTCAATGATACGCCTAGCAATACTCCTAGCCCTGTATTCCTCACCTAACTCCCTCAGTACACTAACTAAATCCTCGTAAGAATATTCATTAACAACAACAGATGCAGTGAGTTCCTGCTCTCCGCTAAACCTCATATCTAATTGGTCATCTGAATTAAATGAAAAGCCTTTACCTTCTCCCTGCAATTGAAGAGATGACAAGCCAAGGTCAAACAATATCCCATCAACAGAATTTAGCCCCCTACTGGCTGCAACTTCGACAAGATTGCCAAAATTGTCATTTACTAGCATATGAGTACATCCATAATCTGCCAACGATTTCATAGCCCTGTCGAGAGCATAGGCATCAAGATCCAGACCGAGAAGCCTCCCATTAGGGCCAATCCTTTCGATTATGGCTTTTGTATGACCCGCTTCCCCAACAGTGCAATCAACATAAGTCCCACCTTGCCTTACTTGAAGGCCTTCAAGTGTTTCTTGCAATAGCACTGGTATGTGATAAACCATAGTTGTCCCCTTAATATTCCCTGGCTTCAGTAGTCTCCGACAACATAAATGCCTCGGAATCCATTGCCAACAACTCTTCCGCCCAAGATTCCTTAGACCACAATTCAATGTAAGTCCCAGATCCAGCAAGAATAACGTCTTCTTTTATATCCGCATAATCTCTTAATGTTTGCGGCAACTGAAATCTGCCCTGTCTATCTGGCTCAATCTGATACGCTCCGGAGAAATTAATTCTCCTCATACGCCTGTTCTTAATCTGATTTATGGACCCCCTCATTACTTCCTGAGCACGAGATTGCCATTCACTGGGAGTGTATATCTCTATACATTTATCCGGACTCTTCGTTAACACAAACCCAGCCTTGAATGCCTCCCTGAAACGCGCAGGAATGGAGATCCTCCCCTGAGGATCTACTCTATGCTCGTGCTCTCCCAAGAATCCCACGCCAATCAGAGTCAAACTATTATTTCCTTTTTATGCCTTTTTATTCCTTTTTGCTCCTATAGAATAACACAGATTCTTGATATTGCAATACCTAAAAATTATAGAATTTGGATATCCTCTCCATCCGAGAGTTTTAGAATTGTGAGCTTATTGGGGTCTTGTTTTCGACAGTATTTCTCCCGCAAGAACTAAGGCGGATTTGACATCTTTTATATTACCTGACATCTGTTCTTCGTAAACTAAATCAAGAACATAACCAATTACGGGGCCTGGTTCAATGTCGAATTCTTCGATTATCATATTGCCATTTATAAGGCTTTTATATTGATTGTTTGTAGAAGTCCTATTTGACTTATGATCCAATATATATCCTATTAAAGAACAATGGCGAGACCAATCGCTTTCTTTCACTTTATTCGGACCTTTTGCAGAAAGATAGTCTGCAAGGTTCAAATACAGGATATCAATGGCATAGTCTCCCAAATCTCTGTAATACCGGTATATAGCCCTGTCAGTTGGCATCATATTGATACTACTCATTTGGGTAGGTCTGAGATGTTGATTTATCAGAGCATATACAAATTCAATGGCTTTATTACTAAACCTAAAGCGCTTCAAGATACCTCGTGACACTTCAGCCCCTTCCTTGTCATGGCCTATGAATCTGATCTTATCTTTAGCATCATCAAATGTTTTAGTGGTCGGCTTTGATATATCATGCAGTAACCCTGCAACCTTTAATATTGTGGCCCTAGAAACCCCATCGCTAAATTCTGAGTGGAAATGATACTCTATCTGGTCATCCCATGGGATCTGTGAAATGATATTATGACCGAAAATATCTGCACTGCCATCCCGAGTAATAATACCTATAGAAGTTGGCATAGACATAGAATGGCCAAATACATCTGCGAAATGTTCCTTAGGTTGAATTACACCTTTACAATCCTCAAGCTCAGGTATCAATACAGACAATAATCCCAATTCGTCTAATTCCTTGATCTTCTCTGAGGAGTTCCTACTCTGGATAATCTTAAGAAATTCTTCGCGAACTCGTTCATTAGATGCTTCGAGCAATCGAGTTGCGTGTCTTTGTATCAGAGATCTAGTATTGTCTGTTAATACAAAATCCAACTGCGCCATTAATCTGACTGCCCTTAGAAGCCGAACAGGGTCTTCTCTAAAGATGGTGTCAGATACACACTCTATCCTTTTGGATACAATATCCGCTACCCCATTATATGGATCTATAACATATTCGAGATCTATCTTTGGCAATGCATGAGAAAGAGAAACAGCCATGGAGTTTATTGTAAAGTCTCTAGCTGCCAAGTCTTCTTTTATATCAGTCAAACATAATGACAAGTCAATGTGAAAATACGAATCTATTTGCTGATCTTCGTATTCATCGATAAAGAAGAGTCTACTTATATGTCTCTCTTTATCTAATTCCACGGCTTTACACCCTAGATAAGACGTAATGTCGTTAATAATATCTTGGTCTGAGTTCAGTATTACTATATCTATGTCTCGAGAGATTTCCCCAATGATTGAGTCCCGAACATACCCACCAACTATATAACCGTCTACCGAACGTGATTTCAGAAATGAATTTACTTGAGAAAGAATCCTATGAGATATCCCCACTGTTTATACTTCTTCTCCATAAATCATATTATCCATATTCATTTAGCATCTTGTGATGTCTCGCTAGTTTGGTACTCTATTTTCCATAATTGCCCAGAATTTTCTAAATGATCAATATAAAGTATGCCATTTATATGATCCGTCTCATGCTCCAATGCTTGAGCAAGAAGCCCTTCTGCCTTGATCCGAACTTGTTTGCCATGTCTATCTGTAGCCCTAGCTCTTACTTTCATAGATCTAACCAATTCACCCCTGTAGCCTGGTATACTAAGGCAGCCTTCTTCTACTATCCTTTCACCTTCCCGTTTAATAATCTCTGGGTTTATAAGCACTCTAATCTGATCTTCTTCTGGTATCTCTATTATTACTATTCGAAGTAGAACACCGACTTGATTAGCTGCTATGCCAACTCCATTAGCAGCATGCATAGTATCTATCATGTCATCAATAAGTTTCTGCGTTGAATCATCTACCTTGGTAACTTTCTTAGCTTTTTGCCGTAGTATGGGATCCGGTAAGGTGCGAATTGTAAGTAATGCCAATTTATGTATCTCCTGAGCTCACTATATGGTTATCTAAATCAAAATCATTATAATTTGGGTTATCGCCTGTGTAAATCTAGTAATTATTTACGTCCATATACTAAGACCGTATTCACAACAATGAGATTGGTTCAACGTCTACAACACAATCTTTGGGTATATTTATCTCTTCGACTACATCCCTACTATATCTTCCCCTGATTAATATATGCCACCTGTATCTACCTCTAAGTCTATGCGGGTGTGCTGGAGAAGGGCCAATTACATCTATGCCTGATATACCTTTTTCCGATATGCGCTTATCTATTCTAACAGCTAACAAATTAGCTCGTGCCTCACAAGCTGAATCATTATTATGAGAAATAACCAACCTGACAAGTTTCTCAGAGGGTGGAAGCTTATGCTGAATTCTATAGGCCATCTCTTTCTTATAGAATTGATAATAATCCTGGTTTGCTGCAGCCTGTATAACATAGTGCTCAGGATTGTATGTCTGTATTACGACATCCCCTACAGTAGCACCCCTGCCAGCCCTTCCTGCTACCTGACATAGCAACTGGAAGACACGTTCGCTCGCCTTAAAGTCTGGTAAGAACAATCCTATATCGGCTAATATAACACCTACCAAACCAATATTTGGGAAATCCAAACCCTTAGCTATCATCTGTGTGCCAACTACAACTTGTGCTTGTCCGGATTGGATTTTATGAGTCATGGCTCTGTGGTCCTTATCGTTAGCAACTACATCACTATCCCAGCGCAATACACTAGCCCCAGGGAATTCTTTATAGACCTCATCTACTATCCTTTGAGTGCCTAATCCGAGATAGCGGATTCTCTTGTTACCACACTCTGCACATGAATTAGGCATATCAGAGCGTGCATTACATCTATGGCAAAGTAGTTTATCTACGTATGTATGATAAGACATAGCCATATCGCATCTTTTACAATGAACTACGTATCCACAGTCTCTACACTGCACCAGGCTACCACTGCCCCGTCTGTTCAAATACAGCATTACCTGTTGGCCAGAATCAAGTGTTCTATACATACTATCGAATAGCATTTTGCTAAATATGCTTCTGTTACCTTTTGAAAGTTCATCCCTCATATCCGCAACATAAACATTAGGTAAAGACCAATTGTACTTTAGATCCTCATGCCTATTCTGATATCCAACTCGCTCTGGTATTGATATAAGTCTGTATTGCCCACCTACTGCTTTGGAATAGGTACCTATATCAGGTGTAGCGCTACCCATTACAATTGTAGCTCCAGTAATAGAGGCCAACTTCAAGGCAACCTCCCTAGAGTGATAACGTGGAGCTATATCGGATTGTTTATACGCATGCTCATGCTCTTCATCTATAACGATAAGACCAAGATCCTCCAGCGGAGCAAATATGGAACTCCTAGCGCCAATGACTACGTTGTATCTCCCTTCCCAGATACCCCACCATTGGTCATATCGCTCCCCATCGCTTAGCCCACTATGCAAGACCGATACCTTACCAGGGAACCTAGACATAAACCTACCAACTGTCTGCGGGGTTAGAGATATCTCAGGAACCATAACGATGGCTCTTTTACCCATACTTATCGCTTTTTCCAAAGCCTTCAGATATATCTCCGTTTTCCCACTACCCGTTACTCCATGTACTAAGAAAACTTGAGACTTTAACCCCTCCAATGATTCCTCTATCTGCAACAATGCAGATGCCTGATATTCTGTAAGCACCGGGGGATTATCCGGATCGACTTCGATGCCCAATAATGGGTCTCTCTCAAAACGTACCCGTATCCTAGATATCAATTTTCTGGATTCCAAAGCCCTGATAATACTGCCCCCAAATTGCTTCACTAGCATAGATCTTTTTATAGGAGAATTAGCGTTAAGTAGATACTGAAGAGCAGATATTTGCCTGTTAGCACGCTTGGGAATATAGACCCAGATATCGTTACTAGATATTGCATCAGCAGAGACAATTGAATATTCAATATATCTTGGTCTCGTTTTAGGCTGAGACCATTCCCAATTTAGAGAAATCACAGAATCTTCAACAAGTTTTCTGAGGCTAACGCTGTACTTGGATCCTAGATCTTTCAATAGCACCGTTGTTTCTGTTCTGCCTTTAGCATATAGGTAATCCAATATATCGTTTTGATATACATTTAAACCATCTCTGCTAATAGTTTCATTTACTTCCAGATAGGATATGGATCTAGATCGAGTGACTGGTGGAGTCATTAAAGAAACTGATTCAAATAAGGGAGCTCTGTAATACTCACTAATCCACCTAGCCAATCTAAGATGAGTATCTCTAATAACTGGTTGAGAATACACTGCATCCAATACATCGCGTGTTTCTATTCCATCTGAGCTATCTTTTAGGGACAGTACCACTCCAGTTACCAGACGCGGTCCAAATGGTACTCTAACAATCTGGCCGGCAGAAATTGCCATGTCAGTGTCGAACGAGTAGGTAAAAATCCGATCGTAGCCAGCTGGGGCATCGACAGCAATCTCTGCAAATTTAATCATTGTCTCGAATCCTCTAAGGCTATATCGGCAAACCTTTCGAATGCTGGGTCTGGCGCATATTTAGCGGCGGGATCTTCTTCTGTCTTCTTTGAGACGAGCTGCCTTGCCATATAGCGATCTCAAATAGTATGGTCTCGCCTGCCTGGATTTCTGATGCCTAACCAACTTTACAGATTCGACAGATGGAGAGTAGTACGGGAATGTACGCTCTACGGCTATGCCATGAGATACCCTTCTAACAGTAAACGTAGACCCTAAACCTCTTCCACGCTTTCTGATTACGTCACCCTCGAATGCCTGTAATCTCTCTCTTTCACCTTCTCTGACTTTAACAGTCACTGTGATTCTATCACCCTGCCTGAACTCCGAAATATTAGGATTCGGAGTCGTAGGTATCACTAAATTCAAATCCATAACTATATACCTCTATCTGGTTTTCACCAATAATCAAAAACGTCCATACATTCTACATGCGTCACACATTTAGTACAAGTATCGTCCTAGAAATATAACAACAGAATCCGATCTAATAACCTGATCCAAGCATATCATCTAATATCGCAACCAGTTCATCTTTAGTAGATGGACCAGTAAATTTCCTAACCTTATTCCCTCTCTGGTCAATGAAAACTTTTTCAGGAATACCTGTGACGCCATACTCTACTAATATTTCCCCCTTGGAGTCCGGTCCTGAGGGGTACTGAACATCAAATTCCTCTATATGGGCTAGTGCATCTTCATCTCTATCCCAAATCGATATCCCGAGAAATACAACCCCTTTGTCTCTATATTCCAAATATACCTCAGCTAAGACGGCTGCCTCTTTTCTACACGGAGAACACCACGATGACCAAAAGTCCAATACGACAACATTGCCACTGAGTTCTGATAATCGTATTTCTCTATCATCATAAAGATCTAATGAAAAATCTGGTGCAACCATCCTCTTGATTTTTATTTCTCCAAAGGAGTTATTTACTCCCATGCTTTGAGGCACACCGCCAGACCCTGCAAGGGAGAATGCTAATACTAAAAATAAACCCATAAAGAGTGAGAGAAGGCTAAATACTATTAGGTTCCTCATATTCATATTGATATCTATCCCTATGCGTATATTCTTACGGATGCTTTGAGCTAAATTACTTCATAAACGTCCGTTTGTTTAAATCCTAAGATTAACGATTTTAGTTCAGTCCTCTCTTGGATATATTTAGCTTCTGAAATGTCTCCAGATGCAAATAGATTATCAAGCTTACATATTTCTTCAATGATTTCGAGAGATTTTGGGTCATCTAGCGAAAATAACCCTCCTGCATGTGCATGCCTCTTGTTAAATAACAGGAAAAAGATCGCCAATAGTATGCACACCAAAAAAATTCCTATTGCAATGGGTGGAAATCTATCACTCAATATTGTTCTCATCACAGACTGAGCTATGGTTGGTTTGGGTAGTTTTGTAAACTCTATAGAGACAGAATCTGCAGGGGGTATTTCACGAGCTTCTATCCTATGGTACATAACGTTTCCCAAGATTATTGGTTCCATTAGGTCTAGTTCGTCTGACCTAACTCCTATTATCCCGTTCCTTACCAGTACACGAAAGACTTTGCTGCCAAATGGAAAAGATTTCTCAAACGATAGGAATTCTCCAGAGTAAGGATGCCTGTACTCAAATATAATCTCATGTGTCCCAGGCGGTATAGGTGCACTTATGGCAAAGCCTCTATCTACCTGCAACACAGCCCCTCCAGATAAATTGCTTTGGACATCCAGATCAACCGAATTACTCGGCAATGAGAATCTTATCAAACTCATAGGACCATTCTTCGCAACATCAGCCCTAAAAGTCCTATCACCTTTATTTTCTAAGGTTATAATCTCCATTGTATTGATTAGAGAATCTCGAGAATCGACTTCATTTATAACAGTTGTGTACCCTAATATATCTACAAGATCACTGTTGTCAGTAATTTCATATACTCTCAAAGTAACATCTTCAGAAAACATCGGGCTTGTTATACTTACAGAATATTCTATATCTCTGTAATCTGTCTTCAGGTCATAGGAATAAGAATCTTTGACAGGTATGTTCTCTATATGAAATGTACCTTTTTCAGTGACGCTATCTTCCTTGATTGCTACGAGCAGATCTCCGTCATATATTTCCAAGCTAACGATGATGCCAACCGGCGTATCATTCGTATTAGTACCGTTTATAACACTACCAGTTATACTTGAGGTTTCATTTCCGTAGGCAAAGGAGGCTGAAATACCAAATATGATTAGCAAGAAGGACAATATGGCAGAATATTTCCATATTGCTAATATGTTAGTCGTCATAATATAAATTCACAAACACCTAAAGCAAATTGGGGCACTGACTTCAATTAATCCATTACAATTTTCACATTCCTTTAGATCACCCAATGTTCCATTTATACGCCTATTGCTAGATACTTGGTCTTCTATTTGATTCACCATGTAGCTAATATCTGCTATTATCTTGCTTCGATCCATCAAAGCAACTGCAGCAGCTGTGCGTCTTTTACCAATAATATCAATATATTGTACGTTCGTTATATTTCCCAATTGGTAATCGGATATAGCTACTCTTATCTCTTCGTAACACTGAGTTTCTCTATTTGCAGCATCATCTAGCTCCACAAGCATAACTGATTTATTAACAATATAGATCTTACTTTTAATAATTGGCCAAATTATCAATAGTACCGAAATAATGGCCAATGCAGCAGAAGACATTACTATCATGTAGATATCAATCCTTAATAATCTTCAATTTATGTATTCCGACTCAACCTGTGTGGCCATAGAGCAATGAGAACCCCTAGAAACAATATAGGTCCTGCTATCCACATCCACATCACCAAAGGGTTTATCCTTACTCTAAATAAAGCTCCGTCATTTTCTAACAATTCTCCGGGTATTATATACAGGTCCTCTACCAATGTAGATCTTATAGCTGCACGAGTAGATGCCATATTAAATCCTGGATAATAGCTCCTCTTCGTTGTATAAGTACCAAGGAAATCTTCTGCTCTATATACTTCAACAACAGCCCTAGTCTCTACTCTATCAACTCTATCTGTAACCTCATTAGATATATATTTCAAACTGTAATCACGAATTGCTGCGCTTTCACCAGGTGACAATGCTATATCACGCTGAACGTCATAAAAACTTGATCCAGCTACACCAAGCGCCAAACAGACTACTGCCAAGTGCACTATATACCCACCATATCTAGGACGATTACTCAACACAAGATTAACAAATGCGACCAGATAATTTTCACCCAACTGATGCCTAGAAATAATACCCCTAAACCACTCCTGTAATATACCTCCAAGAACAAAAAGACAAAGAGAAAAAGATATCAAGGCAAATATCTCTCTTATACCAAAGAGAAACAGAATAACAATCGAGACCACAGACAACATGGACGGATAAAATAGTGCCCTCCGTATAACTCCAAATGAGGATCTCCTCCAGGGTATATATGGTGCAATGCCCATTAAGAATATCAATCCCAAGAATAACGGCCCATTCACCTGATTATAGAAAGGAGCACCTACCGTGATTATCTCGCCAGTTGTCAGTTCAGATATAAGAGGAAATATAACCCCCCATAGAGTGACGAACGAAACAGCTAATAGCATTAAGTTATTCAGCAGAAAAGCAGATTCCCTTGAAACCGCTGACTCCAAGTTCTCTTCGCTTTTCAGACTCTTGTACCTCAAGAAAAATATTGCAAATGATATAACCACTGTACATCCCATAAACAACAGGAAAATCCAACCCAAAGTAGACTGACCAAAAGAATGTACGGATGGTACAGGACCTCCGCGATTGATAAACATACCGAATTGTGCAAATGCGAATGCTATGATTATTAAAGCCATATTCCACATTCTGAACATACCTCGCCTCTTCTGAACCATGATCGAATGTATAAAAGCTGTCATAGCAATCCATGGCATAAAGCCAGCATTCTCAACAGGGTCCCAAGCCCAGTACCCTCCCCAACCAAGAATCGTATAAGCCCACCAAGATCCTAGTAAAAGACCGATACCCAGTAACGTCCAGGAAACCAACCCCCAAGTTCTGCCGGCATCCACCCATTCATCCCTAGTCCTACCAGAAATCATTGATCCCATTCCAAAAGCGAACGGAATCGAAAAAGATATTAACCCTGTCATCAATACAGGTGGGTGTATGAACATTCCAGGATGAGTAAGCAATGGATTAATGCCTTGCCCATCCAAGGGAGTGAATTCAAATTTGTCGAACGGATTAGCAAGAAAGGCCATAACAGCTAGAAAGAACAACATCACCAACATCAATACGAAATTAACATATGGCATGATGTCTTCAGAAGCTATACGCCTATAATATATAGCTATTGTACATAATATGGACAATGCCAATGCTATAAATAAGAGAGAGCCTTCATTACCTGCGTAGAATGCAACCCACACATACTGAACATCCATTGCTCTGCTACTGTGATTCGCAACATATTGAACTTGGAAGTCATTAGTCACAAAAGACCCTACTAAACACGCCGTAGATACAATACATAGCAATGATATAGCATATGTGGCTTTATAAGAACTCTCAACAAGTAGAGGTGAAGACCTAGTTGCTCCCAAGACTGACCCTAATCCTGAGTAAACTGATACAGCCAAAGCCATAAATAAGGTTATATTGCCTAGCTCAGCCATGCTATATTGATTCCTCCAAGCATTCTAATTTCTGTCCACTCCAAATTCATCATAGAATTCTCTCTTTAGTTTAGCAATATTCGTATCCACTATTTCCAGATAAGGCTCCAACTCTATGGACCTTCCATCACCTGTTTCATTGCCAACCTCAGATACTGTATTCCTCATAGACCTTATAACTACCAACATAAGTATGATCCCTAAAGCGATAACTACAGGCGGGATAATCCAAACTATTATATTGAACCCTTTAGCCGGAGGCTTGGCCAATATTGCATCACCATATCGTTCAGAAAAATAACTCAGGATATCTTCCTTTGTTTCACCTAATGCCAATTTTTCTCTAACAATATCCCTCATCTGCTTAGCAATAGGTACCTGGGATTCATCTATCGTTTCACTCGGGCACACCGGGCACATGATACTTTGGTCTATACTTCGTGCCAAGTCTTCTTGTATATCAGATTCAGTCAGTTCTGAAGAATAACAGGCAATACTTATAAGCAAAGTAAGTATTAAAAGGATTGTATAGCCTATAAAATTCGGGACAATATTGGGGGCGATAAGGCTTATCTTAATCAAGAGAACTCCAGTGAGACTGTTGCAATTGATCTGAATCTATATAGTAGTGCACCTAAGATACGCCTGATATGGCTGTCGCCTTCCAGGTTTTGGTACTTATTGCCCTTGGAGTACACGTATGTAGTCGACCAGCTTCCAACGTTCCTCCTCAGAGAGAAGTTTGTTGAATATAGGCATATTACCAGGTCGTTGAATCTCAGGTAATGGCGGAACACCGTTCTCTGCCATAAGTGCAGCAGTTCTTCCGCCTAAGCTGACGAAATCATATATTTCTTGATCTGAGCTGGCCGCGCTTGTAAGAACAAAGTTAGCAGGTGGTATTCCCTTGTACTTCAGTAATATAGCCCTCATAGGTCCGTCACCTTCACCAAGACCACCATGACACATTACACAGTTAACTCTGTAGAGTTCCTTCCCATCTTCTTCAGTTTGCTTAGTCCTAGTAGCTCTGCCAGTATCCTTAATGTCTACGGTTGTTGCAGTACCACCAGGCACGAAGTTAACTACTCCTCCAGCTGGTGGCATAACATACGGAGGCTCCTGAGATCTATAGGACTGACTGTAATGCATCTCTCTGAAGATATCTAGTTGGTTTGTACCTCTGCCTATAGTATTACATCCGCTAGCGAGCAATAAAGCCAGAAGCAGTACTGGTAGTGCAATCTTTAGAAATTTATTTTTCAGACCTATCATTATATTCGAGTATTCCTTTAAACTTATCTACTTATAGGTAGCCTTTATCTAACCACGTCATCAGCGTTTGCTTTTCTAAGTGCCGCTTCAGCAGCTTCCAGCTGCCATTCGGCCTCACACGTGACCTCAATGCCAATGTAACCCTCTGTTATTCTCTTATCGTAAGGGGCCATTAGTGGCCTAGGCAGTCGTGATTCGAATATTATACCCAGTATTGTGAATAAAACTGCTCCAAGTAAGGTCCCTTCGTAGGTTATTATAGTCATGGCAGGCAATGCGAGTATCGGCTTACCACCAGTTACTATCGGCCAGGCTATCTGTGTGCCAGCAGTCAAAAGTATCGCTACGGTAAATCCCATCATAGCTCCAATAAATGGGAATACATACAAGTGATGCTTTATTTCTTTCTCGCCGAAAGCCCCGTCTGGGTATGGAGATCCAGTTAGGACATCAAAGCTGTCCTGACCTAACCCAGCCTCTGCCAATACGTCGGTCGCATCGGCTGCTGCCTCAGCGCTACTAAATAGTCCTATAATACTCTTATTTGCCATTTTTTACCTCTCATACTACTCTTCTCTCAGAACAGCAGGTACTTTCCTTTTACCTATTTGAATGTAGTCTTCCAATATAACGCCTTCTTTTGCGTCTCCAATTGGTATCAATGGGAACAATTTTGTGAATAGAAGGACAAGCATAGAAACCATGCAAAATGTTCCAATTACTATTGCTATCTCTACTGGGCTAGGAGCGTATGTACCCCACGAGAAGGTAAAACCTTGTTTCCTTGCAAGCCCAGGCACTATTATTAGGAATCTCTCAAGCCACATACCAACGTTTACCGATATTGTAGTTATAAGCATCCATTTCATACTCCTTCTTACACCCCTGAACAGCCAAGCGCCTACGGGGAAGACGTACCCTGTAATCAAGAAGGCTATAAACATCCATGACCAAGGAGGTGTCAATATTTGCATTTCTCTAAGTGCAATTTCAGGAGCCTCCCTAGCATAAAGCCCGAACACTATCTCAAGCCACAAGAATAGGAACCAAGCAGTAGCAACTACAATCAGCAACTTAGTCAGTGCGTCAATGTGCTCTGGTCTTATATAATCATGCCATTTAAAAAACGGTCTTAACACAATCATAAAGGTTACTACACCTGATACACCTGAATGAACTGCGCCAATAACGAAATAAGGAGCGAACACGGTGCTATGCCATGCCTCCACGGCAATTGCCATACCGAAGTCCCAGGAAACTATGCTGTGTACTGAAACGAATATAGGCAATATGATCGCTGACAATAGAATTCCAGCGATAAGCTGAAGTCTCCATTGCCTTGCAGTACCTCTCCATCCGAGAGCTAATACCGTGTATATAGGCTTTCTCCAGCCCGTCACATGATCCCTAGCAACAGCTATATCTGGGATCAACGCTATGAACACGAACAGTATACTGCTTGTCAGATAAGTAAAGACAGCCGCAGGGTCCCAGACAAGAGGCGTTCTAATATTTGGGAATATACCTCTAGCCCAGTCATATGGAAAAACCCAGTAGAACACACGCCAAGGTCTTCCAGCGTGTATCAAAGGCATAGTCATTGCCGTCATAAGGGAGAAAACTGTAAGAACTTCAGCTGCTCTTGTAGCTGGTCTCCTCCACTCTGCTTGCGTTAGCCTAAGTATCGCCGACAACATAACACCTGCGTGGCTAATACCAATCCAGAAAACGAAGTTAGTTATGAAGAAACCCCACATAACTGGCCTATTTAGACCAGTAACTCCGAGGCCCATGTAGATCATATATGCAGCTGCCCCGAATCCTACTAGCACAACAGAGCCAAGTGCACCGATAAGCAACCAGAACCACAAGTGATTCTCGTTGATAGAGCGCAGAAGGTCTCTATTTATTTCGGCATCTGTCAGTGGTACTCTTTCCTGCATTCCTACGTTCTCCTGAACTATTAATTTTCTTCTTGTATTATTCTGGCTTACCTAAACTTCTCAGTTCTGTCTTCAGGAACTTTCGCTTCCGCTGAAGCATCATCCCTTCTTTTATTTCCCATATAGAAAGTACAGGAAACAACCTCGTAGCCATCATATATACTAGGACAGCACCTGCGAGTAGACCAACTACTGTAGCAAGATCCATAATCCCAGGCATATTCGCTTCCGGAGCCACCTTAAGTGCATGTAAAGTTACATCCTCTATAGAGAAGGCCGGAACGTAGAGTCTCATCATATTGCATAGCTGACCAACCAGTATTATAGATGCTGCTAATGTTGGACCCCAATCTGTTTTCCTTATCGCATTCCAGATCAATATTAGGAATGGTACAGGGAAGCACAGTGCCCATGTAAGCATGAATAACGGTCTGTAAGTTTGAACCATGAGAAAATCCAGTACTCCCTGCTCAGCTGGTGTTCTACCGTACCAATACGTGAAGAAACTTGACCACCAAAAATAGAACCAGAGAAGGCAGGTGGCGAGTAACATCTTACTCAGGGCCCAGAATTGATCAACCTCTATGTATGCCTCAAGGCCTCCAAATCTACGCAGTATAAATAATGTAACTATTAAGGTTGCTATTCCTGCCTGGAAACCACTGAGAGCATGGAAAGTAGGATAGATGGCGTCTTTCCAGCCTGGTATCAAGGCCATACTGAAATCCACACTTATCATACAATGCGTGAATATCAACATGAGGAAATAGAACCCACCCAGTACACTTATTCCACCATTCAGAAGTACCCACTGCCTCTGAGTTCCTCTCCAGCCCATAGCAAACCTACGGTACCGACCATGTTTTGAACCCTCTTCACTATCTCTCATCGTTGCTATATCCGGGATTGCAGCAAACCACAGGAGAGCAAGACCCGTAATTACCAAGGTTGCTAGCGATACAGTATTCCATATATGAGGGCTGTTCCCGGGGAAGTCAAACCATAAGCTAAGCCTTCCTTCAGTGCTAGGAAGCACCCACAAAAGCGGAATGTATATTATAAAGTTAAGTAGACCTACTATAGCGAAGAGCTCAGACACCCTAGCCAATGACCTTCGCCAATGAGCCTTTACCATTCTCAGTGCCACAGAGATTAGAACCGTAGACTGAGCTGTTATCAGCATATATCCAACTATTGAGGCGTGATAACCCCACTCGTTTCGGTCATCAAACCCATTCATCACTCTAAGTACAACCGATACTATACCAACGGCGAACAGCGCAGCCAAGAGGCCTGTGATTCTCTTGAATCTTGGACCAGTGGATGACTGTCTCCTTACATTGTCCTCTGTGACCTCAGCTTGAGTCATATCAAGGACTGCTGGCATAGGTATATGGTGAAGTTCATGCATGGGTAGTAGCCTCATGTCCGGTATGGATGTCAACTTTCTTAAGGTATATGACATTGGGTTCAGTTCCAAGTGCCTCAGCCAATCTATAACCTCTACCGCCTTCTTCGTACGCTGCCTTCTTCATTCGTGAAACCTGACTATCTGGGTCTAGGAAATCTCCAAACACAAGACAACTTGATGCGCACGCCTGAACACATGCCGGAGCGAAGTTACGTTGCTTCAATTCTTGATCGGTAATCTCTTTACCGTCTATACCCTCTATCACTCTTTGAGCTTTATGCAGCCTCTGAACACAGAAGGAACACTTCTCCATTATCCCCCTGTCTCTAACTGTTACATCAGGGTTTAGCTGGTTCTTAAAACTCTCAGGCCATACTGGCTCCCAGAAGTTGAAGAATCGAACCTGATAAGGACAGTTATTACCGCAGTATCTAGTACCAACACAGCGGTTGTATATCTGCACGTTCATACCTTCATTATTATGGTAAGTAGCATACACAGGGCATACAGTTTCACATGGAGCGTTTTCGCAGTGTTGACACATAACAGGGATGAAGTTTGCCTTAACATTTGGGAATTCACCTTCCCAATATCTTTCTACTCTTATCCACTGATGAGCCCTCTTGGCCTTGAAACTAGTAGCATCATTTATAGGGACATTGTTCTCAGCGTGGCAGGCCACGACACAATCCTGGCACCCTGTGCATCGATCTATGTCTACGACCATACCCCATTTATGTCTACGCTGTATCGCCTGAACCATTCTCTGTCCTCCTAATTCACCATTCGATCTAATGAGACCCGTGGCCATGACTATCGCCATCTGGGCCTGTAATCTGTAGTATATGACGCTCTTCTACTTCGTATGCCTCTACGGTGCCCTCAAACTTAGGAATCCTCTCTCCATCACTGTTTCCTAGGTTCCGAACACTTACCCTAGTTGCAGCCCAGGCAAGCGAACCGGTCCCATCATCAATCATATTTGCAATCACTGACATTACGTTCTCGCCAACACCAGACGCGTATTGCCCGACCGTATGACCTTGGCCAAATGGCATTGAAACGGTCCACGGAGGTACTCCAGGATGCACGTAGGCTGGTCCTTTAACTTTCAGTCCTCCTGCACTTAATTCTAATAAGTCGCCTTCCTTAACATCCATGCTTTCTGCAGTTTGCTTGTTTATCTCAACCCAAGCCTCCCATGTCACAGAGGTTATGGGGTCTGGAGTCGCTTGCAGCCAAGGAAGGTTAGATAATGAGCCGTCTAGTAGTGAATTTGAAACGAAAGGTATTAGGTTAAAGGTATTAGCACCATCTCCTGTTTCCCCTCCAAATTCTATGGATGGCCAGTCATTATCCATTTTGTTTATACTACCCGAAGAGACTTTTTTGGCGTCCACATCCCACCAACCACCTCTTTGCAGCACTCCTTGCCAGAATCCATCAGCACTATCTGCTGTAACTGACCCTCGAGATTCACTCCAAAGCTGATCTGCCCCGTTTCGGACCAACCCTCTGATGGTGGGGTCATCATTTATGCCAAGCTGACTAACAATACCAAGTCCAAGCGATTCGCTCAGATGTATTATTTCGTCACCGAATGATCTCGCCATTTCTGCGAATGGAGTTACTATAGGCTGTTGTAATCCTACAACCTGATATCCAGGGCCTGGGTTTGGAACACTATCACCCCAACCTTCGAGGTAATTCAACTCCGGTAGAACTAGATTTGAACTATCAGTAGTTTCGTCTATAGATGTAGCGAAAGTGGCTACAAACTTAGCGTTACCCAAGAGAGATGCAAACTCTCCGTTACCTGCGAGCCCATATACAGGGTTAGCCCCTCTGATTATCAATGTTTCAGCACCAGATGATGCCAATTCGTTAATCTCCTTAAGCGTTGCTGCCTTACCTGCTGCCAATACCTCTTCTGTATTTAAGGCCTCCAGTGGAGATTCAGGGTTGAATATCACCCCACCAGATTTATTCAGGTTATTCGCAAGAATGTTCAATGTGTATATCGCTTTTAGGTTGAATTCCCCGCTAGTGTAAGCACCTGCGGAACCTCCGCCTATAGCCAAACTTGGCTGGTTATGTGAATCAACAAAAGCGTGGGCCATCTCTTCAATCCTATGTTCATCGAGGCCAGTGGCGTCATGGACTTCTGCAGCAGATGGGCTAAAGCCAGATAGATAATCGGCTCCTGCGCCGTCTGTCAGCTTCGAGACTATTGCTGATGGCGCAAGTCCATCCCTCATAATCACGTAAGCAATACTTGCTGCCAAGACACCTTCGCCTCCTGGCTTTATAGGAACCCAATTATCAGCATTTGCCGCAGTCGTAGAGAACCTAGGGTCAACGTGGGTGTGAACACCTCGTTCAGAATGACCCTGCCGGAATTCTCCGTATGCAGACGCATATCTAATTGGAGATTGCCATGTCGATAGGAAATCAGCCCCAAAGGAGAGGATGTATTTCGCGTTGGCTATATCAAAATCTGGGATCCGTTTCTCACCAAAGACTTCTTCAGTGACTTTGGCAAGAACCCCCTCTTCAACCGTCTTAAATGCCTTATGACTCGCACCGCTTGCCCCAGCAAATTTTGATACTAGCAATGCAAGGTGACCATTCAATGGATTTGTAATTATAGAAGTGCTGCCACTCGATACGTTATCAGCCAGAAGCTGCCTTGCTTCTTCCCAAGATATATCCCTGAACTCTCCAGACCTACTCTCCCTGTATTTAGGAGAAGATATCCGGTCTGGATGATAAAGTGCCTGAAGCCCTGCTTCACTTCTCGCACTATGCTTACCTTGGTTTATAGGGTAATCTGGATTTCCTTCTATTTTCTTCGCCCGGCCGTCAATAACCCTAACTATAACCCCAGCATCTCCTGAGTCCTGACCGCAGATAGTGGCATACCAATTCTCTGCTCCGAGGGCCAAGCCTTCTTCTGGCATACCTAGAGGGCTCTCGATCTGAAGCTCTTCATCCGGTATGTTACAGCCATAGAATACCACTGCTCCCAGAGTAGAGGCTCCCGACCATCTTAAAAACTGTCTTCTAGTTAAACCCATTTATATAACACCCATCTTTAGTAATGACATGTCGTACAGTCCGTAGGAGCATCGTTTGCTCTGTGGCAATCTACACAATCTCCCATCTTAAGGCTGCGAACCTGTTTAACTTCATCCATGGAACCAATGTCACCGTGACATGTAGAACATACTGCTGAGGCGAACATAGCATGCTCCCCCGATGGCAGCGTATTATCAGGATCAGTAAAGTATCTTATATGAGCCTCGTGAACGAAGCGTACGTGGTCTGGTAGCCTGTGAACTCTTTCCCATCTTATTGGCTCTGAGTTATTCCAGGCTGCCAGCAATTTTTCAACCTCTGGCAGGTCATTGCCTACTGTCTTGTGACAGTAAACGCAGAACTCCACAGGAGGTACGCTAGCGTAAGGGCCTTCGGTAACCGCTCTGTGACAGTAGGTGCAGTCAAGTCCGAGGCCATGCATTTCTTGGCCTTCCAGATCCAGTTTCGGATTGCCGTCATGATCTACCAATACACCGGTACCAGCATGAACAGTATGTGGGAAAGCCACAGGCTGCTCAGGAGAGCCCCCAAAGCCCAAAACTTCAAATGGAGTGCTCCACCATGCCCTAAGAACAAACCCTAAGGCCACATGAACCATAAGCACAGCTATGCCAATCGTTATAACCAGCCCGAGTATAAATATGTATTTCCGTCTTAACAATTTAAGGCATGCCCCTTAATTAAATTTTATTTGTTTCACTATTAGCTTATATCCAAAACCTATCCCAGACGTCTTCCATAAGACCAGCCCTTGATATGAAACTTATTATAGAAAATGCAACCCCCAACATTGCCCCAAAGGCAGAGTAGTAGAAGAATTTCCTGAAGCGGTTGATACTGGAAGGAATATGACCAGTAATAATCAGTGATGGGATTATGGCATGAGCCATCAGGAAGTTAAATCCGAAACCAACCGAAAACAGAAGGAACAACCAAAGGAACTTAAGCCAACTGCCTATTTCACTCCAAGTCTCACCAGTAATATACTGTGGGTCCATGTTCACTCTCTAGTTAATTCAGTTTTTCGGAACAATCAAGAAAGGAGTCTAGTAGATAACTCTACGAATGTAAACCCCTTTTACCAGCTATTATTTACAAATTAGGCTTTGCAACAAGTTTCACATAGTGTACAATCGTGACATCGAGTTAGTCAATAGAGTTGCCGCCTAATAAAATTGACACTACATTAATAGGCAAATCATGGAGGTATTAAATTGGCAGAAAAGTCTGAAAGCTTAGATTCAAACGGAACTATCACGCGAAGGGATTTCATATCGAGAGCTTCATTCGGCATGGCCGCAGCTGCCACATTCGCTACTTTCACCGGCAAAATACCAGGAACCTCAAAGAAGAATAATGAATTTGGTAGCTCTATATTTGAACCAAGAGTAGGATCTAGGTTGAAATTCTGGGGTAGATGGTTTGACAGATTCAGGTTGAAATAATAGTACGAACATAATTATAACCACCCACTTCAATCAGGATAAACCATTAATGGTTCTTGGACAGTAATGGCAACTACCAGTTTTACTCACCAACATCACAATTGACGTCAATATTGCGCGCTGATATACTTCTCACTGTCCATAGGCGGTTGTGCTGAGTAAATAGGAAGGCGCAAACAAACAGTTCCACCTCTGGGCCAGAGTCCTGAACTGGTCTCTGAAACTGAGTACAAAGGAAGCTAACTTGCAGCAAACTAACAAGCCCCAGTATAGATCTCTGAAGAACATACTAATCATCGCAGCATCTTGTCTCCTCTTAATTTCTGCAGGCGCAGCTTGCACTGAGGACAAAGAAGCCACACAGTCTGACCTAATACTTGCACAGATAGGAACTGCAGATAAAGACATCCTGGATCAGACCGGAGAAGAAATAGTAGTATACGCAGTAGACATAGAATCGCTGGGCCAATCCTTATCTCTGGCTACAAATCAAGAAGATAAGATAGACGCAGCCACCAAATATATCAGAAACAGAAACAGAATCGACTGCATCCTGGACGGTATACAAGATGCGATAACAGAAAACACAGACATAAGCTGCTCTGGTGTGGTAACTGTCGAGTCGAGTGCGAGACATGGCCTGGAAAGTGTGTCAATGCTCTCAGAAGCTATAGAAGACAAGAGCAAGAACAACTCAGAAGCCCGATATATATTAAGTGGATACCTGGAAATTTGGTCTACAGTGAAAAAAGTAGATCGAGTAGAGGAAAGCCTTGAACAAATGGAGCGATCTAGAGCCATTCCGTTATTCGGGAGTCTTGTGGAGTCTATCCATAAATTCCCTATCCTATTTGAAGGTAACGAGATGGTTCCTGCAAGCGACATAGATGAACTTCTGGTCCAATTCAAAAATACCCCAGAAGATCAAAAGAGAACCATGGTGCAAAGCTACCTCAAGAATAATAACGTACTAGACTAGCCATTACCCTACACAGAGTCACCTCAAAAACCTAAAATCATGTCCGTCCGAAACGCTTCTCTAAATAAGCTGCCGTCAAATGAAACATAGTTGGTCGCCCATGAGGGCACGTATTCGGTTGCACACATGATCCCAAAGAGATTAGAAGAACCTCCATCTCATCTCTGGTCATTGTATCTCCAGCCCTAACAGCCGAATGGCATGCAAGCGACTTTGATAGGTTTTCCTGCCAATTAAATTGCTCCTTACCAACTGCAATCTCTTCGAGTATATCTAGGAAAACTGTACTCGGATCATAATGTCTAAGCGCTGAAGGTATAGACCTCAACATAACTGCATTTGACCCGAATTCCTCAAAGCCAAAGCCAAACTCGTTCAGTTTCTCATTATTATTTGATAGAAAAACAAATAAATTAGCCGGCACGTCTACAATCTGAGGAGTGAGTAATCCTTGTACTTCAATTGCTCCGCTTAAAATCCTATTGTTGATATCTTCATACAAAACCCTTTCATGTGCGGCATGTTGGTCAACCAAGAATAAGCCCTCTGGTCCGTCTGCAACAATGTATAATTGTTGTGACTGACCTATGACATACATCGATCCTACTACTTCCCTAGGAGTATAAGAGAACGACTCTATAGAGGGTGATGGAAATATCGGCATATGCCCCTGGAGGGATCCATTATAGCTTCCACTATGTAATGAACTGACAAATCCAGAGGTTTGAGATATATCATTAGGCTGCAGGTTTGGCAATGGGCTAAAATTCAATAATGATTGTCTAATAGACTTCTGCAAAGTTGAGAACACATCACTCTCATTGACAAACCTCACTTCTGACTTTGCTGGATGAACATTCACATCTAATTCGTCCGCAGGGACTTCTATATTTATTATTGCCACTGGATGCCTTCTCTCTTTAAGGAATCCATGGTATGCCTGTTCAACAGCAAAAGAGAGCGAGCGACTTTGAATAACGCGACCGTTGACCATCAAGTTTATATATGACCTATTAGACCTAGATATTTCTGGAGGGCCTATTAGTCCTTTTATTAAGATTCTATTTTCTTCTCCATGATTGGCACCATCGCTTCCTATCTCAATCAAAGATGCCGCTACTTTATACCCATATACATCTGAGCAAACTCCTCGAAGATCTCCTATACCTGCTGTAGAAAAATTTCCTTTCCCATCTATAGTTAAGTTAAACTTAATGTTAGGAAAAGCGATAGCAATCTGCCTAATAAGTACTTGTATTCTATTGGATTCTACCGCAGATGTTTTCAGGAATTTCAGCCTAGCCGGCATCTTACTAAATATATTCGCTACTGTGATGGAGGTACCTACAGGACTAGCCTTCGGACTCGCTTCTATGACATTGCTACCATCCATTCTAACGAAATTACCCGATATACTATTTGCGTCCCTAGTAGTTAAATCAATATCTGCAACTGCTGCTATGCTGGGAAGTGCTTCACCTCTGAAGCCCAAGGACGTTATATTCTCCAAATCATTTTCATCGGATATCTTGCTTGTAGCAAACCTCTGAAATGCTGTAGAAATCTCTTCCCCCGGAATACCAACACCATTATCAGTAACAGTTATATAACTTAAACCACCTCCACCGATTTCTATTGAAATACTATTGGCCCCAGCGTCTATAGAATTCTCAACCAATTCTTTTACAACGGAGGAAGGCCTTTCTACTACCTCTCCAGCAGCTATTTTGGAAGCCATATCATGTGATAAAACCTTAATCGGCATATAAATCTCGTTCCAGTAATAAAAAGGTTGGGGAGCTAGGAGTTAAGAGTAAAATCTGGCCTTTGATTCGAACTAACTGAGGATATGAATTGATATACCTTATCCATATCCCTATCATCTAATTTCTCATAAACGTAAGGTGTAATCCTAATCCCTCCAAAAAACCTGGTGATTTCCAAATAGTCATCTATTATAATATCAGGCCTTGGATCTACACCAAATTCTTGCATCTTCCTTTCATAGTCAAAAAGCGGCTTGTGAAAACAATCTGTAACATATTGTTCCAGATTATGTCTCCTAACCTCTAGCCAGCGAATACCAACCCCAGACCATACGTAAATGTCATGGCCATCCTCTTTCAATTTCCTGAATGTATCTTCAACTTTAGGTCTTAATTTCCCGTCCCAAGTTATAAGTGTGTAATCACAGTCAAAATATATATTCATAATTAACCCAAATTATATTTTTCCCAATTTATATATTCAAGGGCATTTTCTAATAACTTATTGATTTTCTCGTGCCATATCCTGAAGCTTGTGTAAAGCATTCAAAGCATCAATAGGCGTCATATTAGAAACATCCAATTCTAGTAAGTCTTGCAATACCGGATCAGGGATGGAGAACAATGGCTGCTGCCTAAAGTTAGACGGAAGACCATCAGACTCTAGCTCTTCCAATAGATCCCAAGCCCTACCAACAACAGCGGAAGGCAGCCCAGCTAGTTTAGCGACATGCACCCCATAACTTTTGTCTGCTCCACCAGCAACTATGCGGTGAAGGAAAACCACATCCCCATCTTTCTCTGATACAGCAACACTATAATTCCTTATACCAGGAAGGAGCTCCGATAATTTCACTAGCTCATGATAATGAGTTGCAAATAGGGTCTTACATCCAAGTCTAGGATTGTTATGAATGTATTCAATAACCGCTCTGGCAATCGCTAACCCATCATAGGTACTAGTACCCCTGCCTATTTCGTCTAAGACTAACAATGATCGATGAGTAGCATGACGCAAAATAGCAGATGTTTCAATCATCTCAACCATGAATGTAGACTGACCAGTGGAAAGATCATCTTGCAGTCCAACTCTAGTAAATATTCTATCAACCAGTCCTATCTGAGCTGATCTGGCCGGGACAAAACTACCTATTTGGGCCATCAAGACTATTAATGCAACCTGTCTTATATACGTCGATTTCCCTGACATATTTGGTCCTGTAAGTATAATTAGTCGTCCATCCTCATTACTCATCATAGTGCTGTTGGGTACAAAAGAACCTGATTTGCTAAGCCTATCCAGCACTGGGTGCCTTCCTTCTTCTATAACTATAGCGTTACCTTCATCCAATGCAGGTCTAGTATATCGGTATCTTGAAGCCACATCCGCAAATGAAGCAAGAACATCTATATTGGCAACAGTTCCAGCTGTCCCAATAACATTTGCAAGATACAAAGACACTTCAAGACATATATCTCTATAAATGGAACTTTCCATCTGATTCATACGCTCCTGGGCGTTCAGCAATATATCCTCGCTCTCCTTCAATTCCACGGTAATGAATCTTTCAGCGTTAGCTAATGTCTGCCTTCTGATGTAATCTTCTGGCACACTGCCCAGGTTAGCTTTACCTATTTCTATATAATATCCAAATACTCTGTTGTAACCTACCTTGAGAGATCTAATACCCGTATTCTCTTTCTCCCTAATCTCTATATTTGCTATGTATTCCCTACTACGTTTCCAAGATTCGCGTATCTTATCCAACTCATCTGAGAATCCTGGTCTAATAAGTTGGCCTGTTTCCATACTTTGAAGATTCGATTCATCTATAGATCTTTCAATAATAGATACAACTTCATCACAGGGATCCAAATTATCACTATACCTATATATCTCTTGGAATGCTGAATCAGCTAATATAGCCTTCAATTCTCTAACGGCAACGAGTCCATTCTTAAGGGATAACATCTCTCTTGGTATAGCTATCCCACTAACCACTCTGTTTAATATTCGCTCTACATCGGGTATCAACCTGAGAGTCTTCCTTAGCTTCTCCCTCAAGATTTGATCATCATGCAATACCTGAACAACATCCTGCCTAGCTTTGAGATCTAAGATATCCAACAACGGTTGCCCAATCCACGATCTTATTAGTCTACCTCCCATAGGGGTATTAGTTTCATCTATAGCTCCCAACAGTGAATATTCTGTATCCTTCGATCTCTCACTCGCATATAGTTCAAGGTTATTTCGAGTATTGGGGTCCAGTATCATATATGACCCTGGAGAATAACTTATTAAGTCCGTTAAGTGAGATAAGGATTCATGTTGAGTCGTTCGGACGTAATCTAGTATTAAAGATGATGCAAGAATCGCCAAAGGGCTATCTTCTATGCCATAAGGCTCGAGAGAAAACACGTCAAAGTGCTTTATCAACAACTCTCTAGCAAGATCTATCCGCCTACTATGATTCTCGACATAGGTGATTATATCTTCTGCGATAGGAAAAGGCAGGGGCTCTCCTTTTGGCAATAAGAGTTCAGATGGGTTAACTCTATCAAGTTCCATGTAAAATTCTTCTAAACCTATCTGAGTAGCATAAAATGCTCCCGTACTTATATCCACGTATGAAAATCCGGCTTGATCTCCATTGAATGATACGGAGGCAAGATAATTATTTAGTCCCTGATCCAATAGATACGGCTCTAACACAGTACCTGGTGTTACCACTCGGGTAACAGCCCTTTCCACTAGCCCCTTTGTATTTGTATCACCTATTTGCTCACATATAGCTACTTTATAGCCAGACTTCACTAGGCGAGCTAAGTAGTTATCAAGAGAATGATACGGTATTCCAGCTAATGGTATACGATTACCTTTACCCATTTCTCTGGAGGTTAGTACAATGTCTAATAAATCCGCGGTTATTTCAGCATCCTTATCGAATGTCTCATAGAAATCACCCATACGAAAGAGCAGTATTGCATCTCCATGATGCTTCTTTATATCAAGATACTGTTTACGAATCGGTGTATGGACATTCATAATGAGCCCGCCTATAGTTTACGAACTAAATCAGCCAGAAGTATAGCAAGTATTAACCGTATTACATCTATGTACATCACATACAAGAGGTAACCAAGATACTACGACCTATTAGGCCCTATACCTTAATCAATTTGACGGCGCTAGGTAGCAACGTCGGCACGTTCGACATAGGGTCAGGTTCGTCACTAGAATCCAATGCTGTTGCTAATTCGCCAAACAAGAAAGTTGCTGACACAGTTCCAGGGTAAACCTTGTCATTCAAACTGGCCCTGGCCCGCATAGTTTCAGAGGCAGAGGTAACCTCAACCCAATCCCCATCTGATACACCTAATCCTGAAGCATCAGAAGGATGTACTCCTAATAGTTCTTCCCTATTTATAGCATTTCTCCTGCCATTGAGCTCAATTTTAATCTCCCTTTGGGGATCATGGAGAATTCTTCCTGGTAGGAAAATGAATGGGTATTCTTTATTAGACATCGACGGGTTATCTTGCATTACCATTGCCGATAATGCAGCTTTACCATCCTTGAATCCGCCTTCGTACAGTATTTCAGTGCCATCGTTGTTCTTGAGATCTAGTGGCCACTGGATACCATTATTCGTTCCTGATGAGGCAGGTAACATCTGACTCGGCAGTGGAGATGCACCTATACCTATAGGCATGTTAACTTCAGCAGAAATTAATCTGCTGTATGATATTCCCGTGTATTCTGTAACTAATCCAGATATCTCATCTAATATTTCTGACGGGCAATGGTATTCGAACCCTTGTCCCTGCATAGCGTAAGCGATCTGAGCAATTATCCACCAGTCAGGCATAGCTTGGCTATTTGGAACTTCCAATATTTTCACTAATGGCTGAACCCTTCTTTCGAGATTGGTATAAGTGCCTTCTTTCTCAGCAAAAGTCACAGAAGGCAGCACTACGTCCGCACTATTAGTAATGCCAGAAAGGAATGTATCTTGCACAACCAAGAAATCGAGTTTCTCCAGTGTCTCTGATACGTTGCCCAGTAATCCATTGTAGTAGGCAGGGTTATCTCCCACTATCAGCATGGCCTTTATTGTATCTTTATCTATTGCGTCAAACATTTCTTTGACGCCTAACCCATCTGTGGATGGTATCTCAGCTCCCCAAACAGAGGATACCTCGGAAACTGACTCATCTGTAATACTTCTATATCCAGGAAGATAATTTGGTACGCAACCTACATCCCATGAGCCTTGATCATTCGTACCACTTGTTAGAGGGTATATACCGCCATTCCTTTTGCCTATATTCCCAGTAACCAATGAAAGGTTAATCACGGCTTTGGAAAATTCTTCAACGTGGCTATCTGGTATAGTGTCAAGCGCATAAACTATAGAAGATGCGTCACTCGCTGCAAATTTCCTAGCCACCGATCTAATATCGTCTTGTTTGATACCAGTAATATTTTCTACTTTACTAAGATCATATTGCCATAACGACTTTTTCATCTCCTCTATATCTACACAATAAGATGATATGAATTCCTGGTCCTCAAGAACCTCATCGACAATAACCCGGATGATTCCTCCAATTAGTATTCCGTCTGTACCAGGTTTTGGTCTCATCCACTCTGTAGCATATCGTGTAAGTTCGACTTCTCTTGAATCTATGACTATAAGCTCGGATCCATTCTTGGCGGCTCTCTTTATTGGCACAGACAGTACGTTGTGCTCTTCGGTGACATTTGTTGATATTGCCATTATGAAAGGAGAATTTTCTAGATCCCATATAGGGTTAGTAGCAGCCCTGTATCCAATGGCAGATCTAAGAACTTCTGCCATGGCAGATTTTGTATTTGATGGATGGTCCACATTATTAGTTTGCATCACAGATCTGGTGAATTTCTGTACGAGGTAATTCTCCTCATTAGTACCTCTATGGGAGGCTAATGCAGCAAATTGGTCACCCACGTAATTACTAAGGTTATGAGATATATAGGCTATAGCCTCTTCCCATGTAGCCTCTTGAAGGGCGTCACCATGCCTGATCAAAGGAGTGGTTATCCTTGCTCTGCTGTTTACGTAACTAAAACCAAACTTACCTTTGAAACAAGCCTGTCCATGATTGGCCGCAGCATCAATCTCTGGTATAGCTCTGATCACTTTGCCTCTCTTGTTAACTTCCAGTTTTAATTGACAACCTACTGGACATAACGAACAAGTGGTAGATACCCTATCCGTCGCCTTTTCCCATTTGTATTCTCTTTCTACTAGAGCTCCAACCGGACATACATCTATACAAGAACCGCAGAATTCGCATCCTGATTCTAGTAGTGACAATCCCTGCGAAGGTCCGACCAAAGAAACTCCGGCTCTTTCAGTGAATGTTATGGCACTATCAACTCTCAGTTCTTCACAGGCACGTACGCATCGCCCACAAACTATACAAAGGTTATAGTCAAGATCGTAGAATGGATCTTTATTCTCTACCGGCAGATTTCTATATTTATAAGTCAGTGGAGTAGTCAGGTCCATACCTATGTACTGAGTAGTGTCCTTTAACTCGCATCTCTCATTTTTTGGACAAGCCACACATCTATCGGTCACCCCAACGTGGCGCAAGCATATGTCTTGTGGTCCACAAAGTTCTATTCTATGACATGTTAAACATCCATGCGGATGTTCAGATACAACCAATTCCATTATGCCTTTACGGGTATCCTGTATTTGATCTGTTTTGGTCCAGACAACCATGCCTTCAGCCGCTGGAGTGGTGCAAGAAGCAGGAGTACCTCGAGCGTTTTCAACTTCTACGACGCACATTCTACAAGCCCCAAAAGCCTTCATACCGGGGTAGTAACAAAGGTATGGTATATATAAGCCAGCGTCCATAGCAGCTTGTATTATGGTCTTACCCCGTTGCGTCTTTATTTCATTACCATCTATTTGTAAGGTAATTTCGTCAGGCATAACGCTCCTTATATTCTAAGCTCAAGTGGTTGAGCAGATGTCCATCTAGATCTTGTTCTTTGTGGTGTTATCATCAGGCCATCACACTGACCGGTCCTGCATATCTTTTGTTCCATATGTTCTTCAAATTCTTCTGGGAAGAATTTGAGTGCGGATTGTACTGGATTCCATCCTAGTTGACCGTGTCCACATAAGGATGCACCTGCCATATTCTGGCCTACGCTCCGCATTAGAGCCAAATCGTCAGGTCTACTCTCGAATTTGCATATACGTTCCAGTATCTCTATCAGATTTGTCATACCTAGTCTACATGGGAAACATTTACCACAAGATTCATACTGGCAAAATGCTATAAGTAGACGAGTCATATCAACTGCACATGCTCTGTCATCTGCCGCTATTATACCGCCAGAGCCCAAGATCGCTCCGGCCTGTGCCATTGCTTCAAAATCCAGAGGAATGTCTATTTCAGATGCACTCAGAACACCTCCCAGGGGTCCCCCAGTTTGCAGGAATTTTAATTTGTGCCCACCGGGAGCACCTCCAGCTACATCTTCCATAATCTCTTTCAAGGTTATGCCCATAGGCACTTCTATCATTCCAGGTCTAGTTATGTTACCAGAGATACATAGTATAGCAGTGCCCTTACTTCGTTCGATTCCAATGTTAGAAAACCACTCTCCACCCTTTGAAATTATCTCAGGTACATATGACAAGGTCTTTATGTTGTTTATATTTGTTGGCAATCCCCATACTCCAGATTGAGCTGGGAAAGGTGGGCGGAAACGAGGCATAGCTCTCTTCCCTTCCACAGATTCCATTAGCGCAGTTTCTTCTCCTGCTACGTAAGACTCTCCCGTTAGGCTAACTTCCATATGAAAACTAAACTCACTACCCAGTATGTTATCTCCCAGTAGCCCAAGTTCATAACAATCGTCTATAGCCTTCTGGGCTCTATCAATTGGGCCCTCATGTCCGTGCCTAATGAAAACCACACCGTTACTAGCACCAGTAGCATATCCTGCGAGTATTGTTCCTTCTACCAGAGTGTGCGGATCACTTTCCAATATTCCTTTATCGTTATAAGCACCCGGGTCACCCTCTTCACAGTTGCAAAGTATGTATTTTGTAGGTCCCGGAGACCCTACAAGGAAACTCCACTTCGTCCCAGTTGAGAAAGCAGCTCCGCCCCTGCCCCTAAGGCCAGAGTCTTGGACCTCTTTAACAACCTCTGAAGGGTCCATTCTGGATATAGCTTTATTGAGAGCGGCATAGCCACCTCTCGCAATATACTGGTATATGTCTGTTGGATCTATCTCGCCACAATTTCTCATAGCGACTCTTACTTGATGTTTCCACATAGGCAGAGAGTCAAGAGATGGTACTCCGTCTACTGAAGATTCGCCAGAATAGGCTAAAGCCATTTCTCTGGGAATTTGATTATTAACAAGATATGAATCTACAAGCTCGGGAACTTGGTCTACTGATACATTCTTAAAGAACACCCGTGGCTGTCCCGCCTTCACAATGTCTACAATTGGTTCAGCATAGCACAGGCCAATACAACCTACTGGGCTTATATTCGCTTGCAAGCCACGCTTTTCCAATTCAGCAGAGATAGCGTTGATTACATCGTCTGAACCGGCAGCATGCCCACACACAGCAGTCCCTATCCTTATCCAAGGAGTATCACCGGAACTTAATTCTTGATATTTCTGCTGTGCTGTATTTAATAATTCTTCAAAACTAGGCATATTCATTCGCTTTGCATTTTATTGGGATTTGCCATTCTCAACGTCAGATATCATACCGGATATCTTATCCACAAGTGCGCTACCATCAGTTCTCCCAATTGATTGAGGACTAATCATCTTACCATCTACATGTACGACCGGCCCTTGAGAACAAGCTCCTAGGCACGTACTATACTTAAGAGAAACTTTCTTGTCTGCGGTATCTCCTTCTTCCGACAATCCCAATGAATCCAGTGTAGATTTCAGTATACCTCTTGCCCCAAGTAAGTGACATGTCGGCCCCCAACATATCTCTACCACATGCTCTCCAGGAGGAGTGAATCTGAAGTTTGTGTAAAAAGAAGCCACTCCCCATACATCGTTAATAGTGGATTTAGTATGTAGTGCAACCAATTCTATGGCCCTAGGGGGTATGTAGCCCAACTCGTCCTCAACTGCAAGGAGTGAAGACAGTACAGTCACAGTCTTGGCATTCTTATTGACCAATGCGTCAGTTATTTTATCTCGAAGGTCTTCTGAAAGTGCCGACAAGGTTCCCCCCAAATCAGGTATTTTCTGACCTCTGGAATCTTAGCATAACCTACTATATCCTTCAATATATTCGGTGGCCTGTTATAGATATATTGATTTAATGAACAAAAAATTCCTGCATCCCATAGGATTACATCAAGATTTCGAAAACCACTTGGCCCGCAGAAACGCGGCTGATGACAGTAATAAGAAATCTGGGTGTTCTACACTAGTGTCATTCATAGCCATATTAGTCGCAATCTATGTTACGGCATCAATAATACTAAATCTATAGTAATTGTATTAAGTATCAAGTCAGATTCTTACTTAGTTCCTGTATGTGATCCGGAGTGACACCACAACATCCACCTATTATATTTGCCCCTGCAAGAATCCATCCGTGAGCGTAGTTACAATATTCATCAAGACTGCTTTCTACCACGGTCTCCCATTCGTCATTAGGGTCTTTTGATGGTTCTATGGAATGAGCGTATGCTCCTATAGGAATGGAGGTTTCATTTCTCAATATCGTTAATCCAGCTTGTGTATGTTTCACGTCGGAATGCATTATACAGAAAGCAGCAACTCCGTCTATATTCTCAACTGCTTCTACGGCTTCTTTTATAGTTTCATTTCCATGTTTGTCTTGACGAAGGCCCAAGCAGAGATCTCCATCTGCGGATTCAGTTATAGAATATCCTACCCAGATTGGTAGCCCTAATTCCGAAGCCGCATTCGCAGCGGCTCTGGCATCTAACGTTCTAATGAACATCTCTAATATGAAAAAATCTATTCCAGCCTCGGCCAATATTTGCGCCTGCTCACGGTAATTTGCTAGAGCTTCTTCATATGAAGGAATTACATTAGGATCACTCATAGGGAAAAACGTCGACATAGATCCAGCGATAAATATATCCTTATCAGCTTTGACATTTTGCCTAGCTTCTATCGCTAATTTCACAGCTTTCCTATTGATCTCTGATGTTTTGCTATCCAAATTGCCTTTCTCTAGACCCTTTCTACTAGTCCAAAATGTATTGGTTATTATTACTTCTGCCCCAACACGAATGTAATCTTCGTGTATCTGCCTTATGACATCTGGATGAGTTAAGTTTGCTCTCCCAGACCAAGTATCAGGACAAAGCGGGACCCCTCTTCTAGGAATTTCAGTCCCAGTTCCTCCATCAATTATCACTAGATCTCCAGAACGTAATCTATTATGCAAGTTATCTATACTAGCCAAACCTACCTCCTGCAATTAATTCATTAAGCTCTTGAATTTGATTGATTCTTACGAACAGGTAACACAACTAAACCTGCGCTTATCGACAATATCGCCGCGAGTATAATTGCACTTTCCAAATCAGTACTTGCTAATATACCAGCAAGGATTGCGCCCAAAGCAGCGAACCCTTCTCCAAGCGCAGAAATTATTCCCAAAACCGTTGACTCACGATAGCCTATCCTCTCTAAAGCCATGGCGATTATCGCTGAGCGATTGGATAGCATCAGCAGACCAGTAATTATCAAAAGTGGAAATATTACTAAATTCCCATATGCAAATATTACTAGATATGCACAAATGCCACCTGCTACTAAACCACCAATAGCAATAGGCTTTCTACCGAACCTATCTGATAAATGACCGACCACTGGGGCCGCCAAGGCTCCTCCCACTAAGAACAACGAAAAAGCTAATCCAGTTATACCAGAAGAGAAACCTTTAACCTCTTGGAAATAAAGTGGGCCCATACCCATAAAGGCAACTATCGACATGTTGTGCAAAATAATCATGAGCAATATCAATAAAGTTCCAGGTTGCATTATCAATCTAATCAAATCATACATTGCCATATCTGAAACCAATTCTTTTGCAGGTGCTATAACCATAGGTGCAAGTCTAATGAAGATCAGACCCATAACTATAGACGGTATAGTACTTATTTGAAGCACCTGTTCCCAACTCAAGAACATAAGTAGACCACCAACCATGAGTGGAGCTGCGACTTCGGCAACTGTGCCCCCCATCATATGTACGCCAAGTACAAAACCTCTCCTACTTGGCATCCACTGAGTCATTGCTCCCATAGCAACTGGGTGCCATGCAGACGCACCAGCATTCGCGAGTGCCAAAAAACCTAGCACAATCCAATAATTCTCTGAAGAAGATGCCACAAGTTGGGTTACTGAAACCCACCAAAATGTGCTAAGCAAGAATACACCTCTACTGCTTAGCCTATCTCCTATAACTCCAGCCGGAAGGTAAGCAATCCCAGCAGCTATCTGCCTTGCAGCAAACATTACACCTACTTGGAAAGGACTCAGATCCATGGACAAAGCCATTGCTGGTGCAAGTAGCCATAAAGCTCCTCCTCCCCAATCAACAGCACCATGTCCAATAGGGAATGCTAAAAGGTACAACCATTTCTTGCTATTGTCTGAAGTCTGCATTATGTACCTACATTCTAAAAAAGAGACCTCTCACAACATAGAGAGAGGTCATATTTTGTGCCTATTTTATTGGTGGAGGTGAGGAGGCTCGAACTCCTGACCCCCTGCTTGCAAAGCAGGTGCTCT
>CEUS01023367.1_pt1 | contig 36611 bp, 35 predicted proteins | sample 427031 | NCBI WGS metagenome assembly CEUS01 (sample SAMEA2622837, study PRJEB7988) | marine metagenome | biome: marine biome (ENVO:00000447); feature: marine epipelagic mixed layer (ENVO:xxxxxxxxx); material: "saline water (ENVO:00002010), including plankton (ENVO:xxxxxxxx)" | depth 140 m | reverse complement strand
GCTGCCTTATGCGTCTCGGAACCTTTGCCATCGAAATTACCTGCTTCGATGTATTTCTTCGCGTTGTCCCAAGCACCACCTGCATTAGCCATTGTAACCGCCAGCAAGAAACCAGAAGCTATAGATCCTACCAACATGGCCCCTAACTCCTCTGGACCCATTATATAACCTACAGCTACAGGTGCTATGACAGCCATTGCTCCAGGAAGTATCATTGCCTTCAGGGAGCCCTGTGTGGATATATCCACACATCTAGCGTAATCTGGTCTCCCGGTCCCTTCCATTATTCCTGGGATTTCACGAAATTGCCTTCGCACCTCATTAACTATAGCGTATGCGGCAGTACCAACTGCTTGCATAGTTAAAGCAGAAAATACAAATGGCAGCAAAGCTCCAATGAATAGCCCAACCAAAATACTTGGTTCAAGTATATTTATAACAAACCCACCTTCTGGCATTATCGCAAGCGAATAAGCTGACAAAAGAGCTAAGGATGTAAGAGCGGCAGAGCCGATTGCAAAACCTTTGCCTGTAGCCGCAGTCGTATTTCCTAATGAGTCCAAAGCATCTGTTCGCTCTCTGACTTCTGGATCCAGACCAGACTGTTCTGCAATTCCTCCAGCGTTGTCAGCTACTGGACCATATGCGTCCGTCGCTAGTGTAATACCCAGAGTGGATAACATTCCAACAGCTGCGATAGCTACTCCATATAAATCAGCTTGGTTATGAGCTATCAATATTGCTGCAATCACCGATATAACCGGAACAACCGTACTCATCATTCCAGTAGCGAATCCAACTATTATCGTAGTTCCTGCCCCTGTTTGAGCAGCTTCAGATATTTTCTTTGTTGGAGAATATTCATAGGACGTGTAGTACTCCGTGGCGAATCCAATCACGTTGCCTGCAATCAGACCTACTAGTATTGAAATAAATATGCCAGTTCCATTCTCTAAATCCATTAATGTAATAACTGCATATGAGGCGCCAATTACCAAAACCGAAGATACGTATATACCCTTCCTCAAAGCCCACAAAAGCTTGCTCATAGAAGCTTCTCCACCAGTGCTGACAAAAAAGGTACCTATCAGTGATGAGATTATTCCCACTCCAGCGATAACTAACGGCAAAACCAGCATAGGTGCGTCATATGCAGCACTAGTGGCTGCAGCCGTCCCTATTGCTATAGTAGCTATTATTGACGATGAATAAGATTCGAAAAGATCAGAACCCATACCTGCAACGTCCCCAACATTATCTCCGACATTGTCTGCTATGGTAGCTGGATTACGGGGATCATCTTCTGGGATCCCGGCTTCAACTTTGCCAACTATGTCTGACCCAACATCGGCTGCCTTAGTAAATATACCTCCACCGACCCTGGCGAAGAGTGCTATCGATGAGGCTCCGAACCCAAAAGCAGCAACCGTATTTATATCTTGGAAAATAATATACAAAATCGATATACCAAGAATGCCTATACCTACTACAGATACCCCCATAACTGCTCCACTTGAAAACGCTACCCTAAGACCTGAATTAAGGCTCACGCTAGCCGCAGCTGCAGTACGAGTATTTGCTCTTATAGCAATACTCATACCCAAGAAACCAGTGGTCGCAGAACATAGTGCTCCAACCACATAAGCAATAGCCGGCTCAACTCCCAAATCAGGAAGGAATGCCATTATGGCAGCAACAACTATGACGAATATTGCCAGGGTGCGATATTCCCTGCCAAGAAATGCCATGGCCCCTTCTTGAATAGCGGTTCCAATATCTTTCATTGTGTCGTTGCCCTGATCCTCATTGAGAACCCTTCGCGCGAGCACCGCAGCAAAAATAAGTGCTACAACCCCTGCCCCGATTGCAATATACAAACCATTCTCCTCTAGCAAATCAATTCCTCCTATCGAATAGGGTGTAATAATTCGATGGCAATCTATCACTGCGAGCAGTACTAGTCAAGTGTAAACATGTATAATGGAGCGTTCGAATATGGGATTCTTCTAACTTTTGTTAGAATCTGCTTGTGGTTATTATTTGATATATTATTGAAGTTAGTAGGTGAAAATGAAAATATTAGCACTAGACATAGGCACAGGAACACAAGATATATTACTGTTCGACTCATCAACAACCATAGAAAATTGTCTAAAAATGGTAATGCCTTCTCCAACAGCTATAGCTGCTAAACGCATATCCCAAGCTACTAAAGAAAGAAGAGCAATTGCACTAACAGGAACCAACATGGGTGGGGGGCCTTCTACGGGAGCAGCAGCTACTCATATCCAGTCCGGTTTGCCAGTATATGCAACCGTAGAAGCAGCCACAACCTTCAATGACGATATGAATGAAGTAAAGGCTATGGGAATAACTTTAGTAAGTGAAGATGAAATCAAAAAGCTAAAAAATACCATTGGCATAGAACTAAAAGATTTGGATATAGAAATGGTCTCTACAGCACTCGAATCATTTGGCGTGGAAACCCAATGGGATGCTCTTGCAGTTGCAGTTTTTGATCACGGAGACTCTCCATCAGGATATTCAGACCGTAGGTTTCGTTTTGATCATCTAAGGAATCAAGTCTATAGCGGTTCACGTAACATAAGGTCTTCCTGTTACTTGGAAGAAGACTTGCCCGAATATATGACTCGTATGGTAGCAGTTTCTAGAAGCAAAGATTTGAATATACCGACGCTATTTATGAATACAGCAGAAGCAGCTGTATTAGGCTCACTGGAAGACAAGCATGTTGCTTCACAGAATACAAAAGTTGTCGCAAATCTTGGCAACGAGCATACTCTCGCTTTTTATCTTGATGGAGAAACAATACAAGGACTATTTGAGCACCATACTCATTTATTGCAAAAAGACAAACTTGAAAAATATATAGATAGCCTTGTGAAAGGTGATCTTGATAACGAAACTATATGGAATGACCATGGACATGGCTCCATAGTATTGGATGGTGGGCCTCAAGACTATTTCTTATCTGTCACCGGTCCCATGAGATATATGCTAGAAGGATCAAGGCTGAATCCATATTTTGCAACACCCCACGGAGATATGATGTTAGCTGGATCTTTTGGCCTAATAAGAGCTTGGGCCGAGAAGAATCTGTCATGGAGAGAAGAAATATTGAACTCTCTTAGATGAAACAAGCCGCATTATGTCAATAATAAACAGGAGCTAGCTCGTGTAAGCTAGCTCCTGTTTATATCAATCCAAAATATTTTTGCCTATTACATACCGCCGTACATATCAGGCATACCACCCATTGGAGGCATACCAGCATTCTTATCTGGAATGTCTGTAACCATCGCTTCAGTGGTAAGCAACATAGTTGCTACGCTTGCTGCATTCTCTACAGCTGCTCGGGTAACTTTTGCAGGGTCGATTATGCCTCTCTCAAGTAAGTTGCAATAATCTTCCTTATCAGCATCGAAGCCCCAATCTCCTTCGCCTTTCCTTATTTCATTCAAGACAACTGATCCTTCATGTCCAGAATTCTCAGCAATTAGTCTAACAGGGGCTTCCATTGCTGTCTCAAGTATGCGAATACCTGTCAATTCATCCCCTGTGGCGTCTACATTCTTGAGGGTTTCCATTCCTCGTACCAATCCAACACCACCACCGGCAACTATACCTTCTTCTACTGCTGCTCTTGTGGCTGATAGAGCGTCTTCTACTCTGGCTTTCTTCTCTTTAAGTTCTATCTCCGTTGCCGCTCCAACTTTTATGATGGCAACTCCACCAGCCAGTTTTGCCATTCTTTCTTGCAATTTCTCTCTATCGTAATCCGAAGTACTTTCTTCGATCTGAGCCTTAATAGCATTTATGCGTCCTTGGATCGCATCCTCTGATCCCATGCCGCCAACTATCGTTGTTTCATCTTTATTCGCAACTATTCTTCTAGCTCTACCGAAATCGTCTGCAGATATAGAATCAAACTTGCGACCTGTTTCTTCACTAACCAAAGTAGCCCCAGTGAGTATAGCCATATCTTCCAACATAGCCTTGCGTCTGTCACCGAATCCAGGTGCTTTAACGGCAAGTGGTGTCAATGTACCTCTGAGTTTATTAACAACTAGCGTTGCTAACGCCTCACCTTCCATATCTTCACCTATAACCACAACATTCTTAGTAACCTGTAGAACTTTCTCTAATGCAGGCACTATATCAGAAACCGCTGCTATCTTCTGGTCTGTGATCAGAATATATGGATCGTCAACTTCAGCTTCCATTCTCTCGGAGTTAGTAATGAAATATGGGCTTATATAGCCTCTGTCAAAGTTCATCCCGTCGACATACTCTGTCTCGTATTGGATGCCCCTAGATTCCTCTACGGTTATAACCCCGTCCTTACCAACCTTTTCCATAACTTCAGCTATTAGTTCCCCAATCTCATTTTCATGAGCAGATAGAGATGCCACCTGAGCTATTTGGTCTTTACCAGAAACTGGCGTAGCCATTTCTCTTATCCTAGCCCTGACTGCCTCAACAGCCTTATCAATTCCTCGTTTTATAGCCATTGGATCAGCACCTGCGGCTACATTTCTGAATCCTTGCTCAATTATTGCTTGAGCTAAGACAGTTGCTGTCGTGGTTCCATCTCCTGCAACATCGTTAGTCTTGCTGGCAGCCTCTTTTATAAGTTGGGCTCCCATATTTTCTAATTTATCTTCTATTTCGATTTCTTTTGCTATCGTGACACCGTCACTACATACCAAAGGTGCTCCGAAAGCCTTATCCAAAATGACATTCCTGCCACGAGGTCCTAATGTTACACGAACCGTAGTCGCCAGTTTGTCTGCGCCTGCTTTAAGAGCTTTCCTGGCGTCTTCGGAATAAGTAAGTTGTTTAGCCATGTTATAACCCTCCCGTTATCCTTATCTTTAAATAAATCTGTTAGATCCGTGATACTAGCCAATCTTAGCCAGTAAGTCACTCTCCCTAAGAATTAGATAGTCTTCTCCATCTTCCTTTATCTCAGTACCCGCATATTTTGAGTACACTACTGTGTCACCGACTTTTACATCTAACTCTACCCGCTTACCTTCATCAGTCGTCCTCCCAGGTCCAACAGCCACAACCTCACCTTCCTGTGGCCTTTCCTGTGCTGTACCAGGCAACACTATTCCAGAAGAAGTAACTTCCTCTCTGTCTGTAGGCTTAACAAGTATCCGATCACTAAAAGGTTGATATTTTCTACCCACCTTACCCCTCCTTCTATCTATTGTATTCTTCCAATTAACGTAGTTAGCAGGCTTAGGTGCAGCCTGCTAACGAGATAATAAGTATATGTAACGATAGGCTAGGTGTCAATATCTCGGAATTTCATATTAGATTGCGTAGTTATTGAGCATTTCTATGCCCCCCCAAAGTACCGCCGGGGGACATCAATCATCATGATGTCAATTTGTTCGTCTGTAACGCCCATTTCCTTGAGCAAAGGAATTACCTGGCGGTTGATAAATGCTATACCATCTGGATTATATGCACTGGATTGACGCTCCAATTCTGCTTTATCTTCGAGCATCATTGTCATAGGGTAGTCATGCGACAAAGTAACCTTTTCTACCAATCCCAGATCTATTAAGTTTTTTACTGTCTGGGTTCGCTCTTTCCATTGCAATCCCCCAAGTCGACCACCTGGATAGCGATCCATTCCTATTGTGCAACCCTTGTTAGCAATGTATGACAAGTATTCCAAATCGTCAGTGTCGTTGCTATGACCAATATAGACTGTGCTCAAGTCTAACCCTTCTTCCTCAAAAACCTTAATTTGTCCGATACCTACCTTATCTTGAGCAGAAGTATGCGTTGTAATTGGAATCCCTGTATGCCTAGATGCCCTTGCAGCTGCTCTCAATATAGTCTCATTTACCGGAGTAACCCCTCTCTCATCAGTTGCTACCTTAATTATTCCTGGTTTGACCGACGTTCCATCGAGACCAACCTCTATATCCCTTATAAAAGCCTCGGCTAATCTATCAACTGACACGCCTCTGTCAATAGCCCTAGGTACGTCTATCCATATTCCTGTTGCGACGACAATATGGATTTCAGTTCTATCTGCGACTCTCTGAATTAGGTCCATATCTCTACCGAGATCCATCGTGGTTACATCTATAAAACTTCTTACGCCTTCTTTCTCTGCTTCGTCCAAGAAATTTACTGCCCTATCTATTGCCTCACTTCTATCGAGTAACGATGGAAATGCTTTAGGAATGCCTGCAGATGTATTGCATAAATGCTCATGCATCAAAGTAAACCCCAAGTCATTCGGATCAATCTTGCCCTTCACTGTATTAATCTTTGGCATAACTCTCCTTTTACTTACGATATAGTAACCCAACCAGAAAGATATGGCGGGGTATCGTATCTATCAGTTATCCTAATAAATATCAGTATACACATAAACATTTGACTGATAAACTCGGTCTGCATTCCATGTTCAACCAGTCTTAGTGAAAGGTCTAGTTCATTAATTGCCTTACTACAAGTTTGATGACATTAGTTTCCATTATGAATATTACGGAAAATCCAAAGACTGCTTGTTATTTATCCATGGATATACTGGCGATATCAGTGATTGGCAAAATCAAATAGAGTATTTCAAAAATAAATACACTGTACTGGCTTTGGACCTCAGGGGACATGGATTAACAGATTCTCCTAAAGATAGGTCTAAGTATACTCGAGTCATAATGGGTGATGATGTAATATCATTAATCGAATTCCTCGGATTAAACAAATTTCATATCGTCGGCCACTCGATGGGAGGAAGCATTGCTCAATATATAGCCCTAAAAATACCAAGTAAGATTAGAACCCTTACCCTAATCAGCAGCTCCTTCATGATAAGACAAGAAAAAGATCCTGAATTATCAGATTGGTTACAATCTAGACGACAACTAGCCCAAGAATTCGGCATGACTTCAGTTGCTCAACAAGCCCCCCTTATACCTGATGATTCTATGATGCCTGAGCACAGAATTAAGTATGAACGATATAGACTATCAAGAATGTCAGTTGATGCATTTATTGGAACCAGTGAAGGATTTAAAATACAAGATCGAGTAGACGAAAGGGTAGGCGACATAAAAATACCGACTATGATTATATGTGGAGAGTTAGATTCAGAAACGATGTTAAAGAACTCTCTAAATCTATCCGAATTAATCACGGGTTCTGAGTTAGATATTATTCCTTCAGCTCAGCATTCACCGCAATGGGAATTCCCTAATCTAGTTAATAATATTCTAGATAAATTTCTACGCAAACATCAATAGTTTCCCAGTCTCAGAAGCCTATTTCTCATGACCTGCGTCTCGGTTTTCTTTAAAAGCTCCCCAGCCCCCTTCGCTAAGAACCTTACGCCTATCTGCGGCGTCGGTATCATCATGAGCTCCATCCAATATATCCTTAATTTGCGGATCTTCTCTATAAGCTAACGCTTCCATTATCCCTGCAATCCTGTACGCACGATTGACAAGCATCTTATCCATACGAACAGTTGCTTGAGGCAAAGATGCCATGCGTTTAGCAATCTTCTCAGTCTCACCTTCAAGTTCATCAGACGAAACCACCCTATTTACTATGCCTATCGCTAGTGCTTCATGTGCAGAAAGTTGAGCTCCTAGTAATAACACTTCTTTTGCTTTCTTCAAACCTACTAAGAAGGGTGTGATTAGGGTTGGAGGTGTTCCTCCATGCCTTATTTGTATCTCTCCAAATTTAGCGTCTTCTGCAGCAATAGTCATATCACAAACACCTGCTAACTCAAATCCCTGCCCCACTGCATGACCCCTTACGGCTGCTATAACTGGCTTTGACAATTCCCAAACTTTCATGTGTACATCTGTGCCGCTTGGTGCGGGATCATCATCTGGATATAAATATGAGTATAGATCCCCTCCAGCGGAAAACGCCCTACCAGCACCAGTGAGAATGACTACATTCACTTCGTCATCCCCTTCTGCCTGTTCCAGGTAGCTATATAGCAACCTCTGAACATTCTTATTCATCGCATTTAGTACGGTCGGACGATTAAGGGTAATCTTGGCTACGCCATCATTTTTTTCGTACAAAACATCATTAGGGCTAGGTGGTGGTATTTCTATCCCGTCAGGAGTTTTCTTAACTTCAACCATACAGAAGCCTCCAATAAATAATAACTGAGTAAAGTTTAATTCTGCCCGATGAAATTGTCTATATGAATACTAATTCATCAAGTATAATGGATCTCCAATGCGAATTCTTTATTCAAGAGTCTCGAATCATCGACCATAAATTTGCATTGCTCAAACACATTGGCAAAGCTTATTATTTAGACTAAGGTTGATCAAATGAAGGAACCGATAATATCTGCCATAATTTTAGCTGCCGGAGAAAGCCAGAGAATGGCTGGTATTGACAAGATATTTACGCCTGTATTGAATAGACCAATTATTGACTACTCGATTTCGATATTAGCAGAATGCCCTGAAATTTCAGAAATAGTTGTGGTCTTAGCCAAGTCTAAAATAGAGACATTTGAAGTATTGTCAGGACAAAGTAATTGGCAAAAACCCATATTATATTGTGCGGGAGGATCCAGAAGACAAGATTCTGTAATGGCTGGTCTGTCTGCATTGAATCCGTGTGATTTAGTAATTATCCACGATGGAGCAAGGCCCTGTATAACTAAAGAAATAGTCCATAACGCAATAAATTCTGTGTTAGAAACTGGCGCTGCAACAGCAGGGGTTCCTACAACAGACACAATCAAAATTGTGAACAAAAACGCCAAAGTTATATCAACTCCACTAAGAGAAACTCTTTGGAATATCCAAACACCTCAAATATTTAAGTACGAACTTATTCGCAAAGCTCATTTGGAAAAACCAAACGCTGATGTAACAGATGACGCAACGCTAATGGAACAAATGGGAGTAGTGGTTAAGGTTTTCTGGGGATCCTATAGTAATATAAAAATCACTAATGCTCGGGATATATATATTGTAGAATCCATTCTAAGTGAAGGCCAAGAAAGCTAGCTATGCTTATACGTACTGGAATAGGCTATGATTCCCACAAATTGGATTATGGTGTGGCACTATGGCTAGGTGGAGTAAGGATAGAATTCGACAAAGGTTTAGTTGGTCACAGTGACGGAGATGTGCTAATACACGCTATAGTTGATGCTTTGTTAGGGGCAGCGGGGCTAGGGGACATAGGAACACATTTCCCATCCACAAATCCCACTTACAAAGGGGTTTCGAGCAGGATATTTCTAACGACCACATGTCAAAAACTGAAGGACTCTAAGTGGCAGGTGGTCAACGTGGATGCTACAATAGTGGCTGAAAATCCGACATTAGCTCCCTTTATCCCTGAAATACGCGATTTAATAGCAAAAGATATGAATATAAGACCATCTCAGGTTAACATTAAAGCTACAACAAATGATGGCATGGGCCCAATAGGAAACAATCAAGGCATGGCCGCATACGCTATAGCGACCCTAGGTCAAAGATCATGATTCTATATGACACATTAACTGCCCAGAAAAGGGAATTCAAGCCTATACTGGGCAATAGAGTAAACATATACGTGTGTGGTATAACACCATATGCAGAAACGCATATAGGACACGCTCTTAGCTACGTTATGTTCGATGTATTAAGACGCTACCTAGAATTCCAAGGCTATGAAATACAGTTTGTCCAAAACTTCACAGATATAGATGACAAAATTATAGCCAGGGCCAATGAACAAGGTATATCTACTGAAGAATTAGCACGCATATATATAGAAGATTACTTCGAAGCAATGGACTCTTTAAACGTCAAGCGAGCAGATCACTACCCAATGGCTACTATAGAAATGCCAAAGATAATTGAGATAATCTCGTCCCTGATAGACCAAGGCTACGCATATCCAAGTTCAGGAGATGTGAATTTCCGTGTAACTAAAGACCCAGAATATGGAAAGCTTAGCCACCGGACCATAGATTCCATGCTGGAATGGGCGAATGAGGAACTAACAGAAAATAAAGATCACCCTTTGGATTTTGCTTTATGGAAAGGAACAAAACCAGGGGAACCTTCTTGGGATAGTCCTTGGGGAGCTGGAAGGCCAGGCTGGCATATTGAATGTACAGCAATGGCAATAAGATATCTAGGCAATACTATTGATATCCATGGAGGAGGCCAAGATCTAATTTTCCCACACCATGAAAATGAAATAGCGCAGTCTGAAGGTTACACAGGTGACAAACCATTTGTTGTTACCTGGATGCATAATGGCTTGCTCCACCTGGGTAATGATAAGATGAGTAAATCCTTGGGCAATCTTGTTACGGTAAAAGAAGCATTGTCCAATCACACTTCAGATGCTCTACGTTTACTTTTTCTCTCATCTCACTACAGAAGCCCCTTAACATATTCGGAGTCATTAGTTGAATCCTCTGATAGGGCCAGACAACGCCTTGTCAATGCTTTGAAGCCCCGCCAAACAGAGATAGAATCGGAATTAGACGGCCTTAAAACTGCCCTAGGAGTAGATGTAAGTACCTATCAAGACAGGTTTGAAGAAGAGTTCGGGATAGACACCCAATCGTATCAGTTGAGGTTCACTGCTGCCCTAGACGATGATCTCAATACACCCCAAGCAATCGCCGTAATATTCGAACTTGCTAGAGAAATAAATAGATATAAAGGTATGGATGTAGAAGTCTCATCTGCTCAAGATTGCCTAAGAAAACTAGCTGGCATTTTAGGTTTATCGCTTAACTCAACTATGAGCGAACCTTCCAATAAAAGCGAGGCAAATGAATTCATAAACCTCTTGGTATCTATACGAACAGAACTAAGAACTGAAAAAAATTGGAGTCTAGCGGACAAGATAAGAGACGAGCTAGATGGAATGGGTGTAATTCTTGAGGATTCTTCCTCAGGAACCCAATGGGAGTTCAAAGATTGATCTCAGAGTCGCTAATTTGAATGACTACGCGCTGATCGAGAAAATCACTAATCTAATTGGCAGTAACAATCTGTTCTTGGATGAGTCCTCGTTAACTAAAAACTCTATGGATGCATTCGGCCGATTTAGAAATAACCCTGATGCCTATAAAAATGGAAAAGTTCTCGCAGTGGTAACGCCTTCCTCTACTCAGCAAGTCGCGGATATTATTAAGCTTGCCAATGATGAAAAAATAGCCTTAATGCCATATGGTGGAGGAACTGGCGTTATGGGAGCAATCACTCCCACACAAGACTGCATTTCAGTGGACTTAAAGAACATGAACAGGATTAGGAATATAAGTTATGAAGACAAAACAGCTACAGTGGAGGCCGGAACCATTCTCGCTGATTTAGAATTTTCGTTAAACCAACAGGATCTAATGCTTGGCCATGACCCATACAGTGTGCCCATTGCCACAGTTGGCGGAGCTATTTCAACCAATGGCGTAGGATATCGCGCCAGTCGATACGGATCAATGGGAGACCAAGTTTTGGGATTAGAAGTGGTTTTGCCAAATGGGAAGATATTGAAAACACCAGCAGTTATAAAAAGCTCTACTGGACCATCACTCAATCAATTGTTTATTGGAGCCGAAGGATGTTTCGGCATAATCACTCAAGCTACCCTACGGGTGTTTAGATCCCCAGAACTAAGGGTTTTCAAATCTTTCTTATTTGATAATTTTGAAGATGGCTTCAACGCTATGACTGAAATGTTTTCTATTGGACTAAAACCAGCATTGATAGACGTATCCGAAGAAATACCAGATCCTAGCTCAGGATCCAAGACTGTAATGTATCTAACTTTTGAGGGCTATACCGAGGAAGTGAAGGCTCAATTAACTCGAACCATAACCATATGTAACCAGAGAAACGGAAAGGATGCTGGAGAATCTCTGGCAGAGCATTACTGGAATACACGCCACGATTCTGCATATTCTTACAAGAAGCGCTTCCTAAATGGTACACCAGAAGGAACCTTAAGTGCAGAGCCTCGCAGGTTATCAGAATATCCTCACGTCTCTATACCTATATCTAAAGTTCTAGATTATCGCTCTCAATGCAAAGAAATAATGGACCAGAGGAATATGCACATTAGAGAGTATTCCTGTTGGACTGCACCTGAGTTGTTCTCGATGATCCTAGTCAACGTTGATGTGGCAGATGAATCAGAAAAGTCTAATCATGAAAGTATATCAAATGTTGTTACAGAAATACTTTCTATAGCCCAAAACCTAGGCGGCTCTATGGAGTATGTACATGGGGTTGGCACTAAGCTAGTCCACCTAATGCCACAGGAATTGGGAAATGGCTTGAGTCTGTTGAGGGGAATTAAATACTCTATAGACCCTAACAACATCATGAACCCTGGGAGGCTAGGCCTCTAGGAGTAGTCCATGTCATGGCAGTTCTAGTATATATGTTACTTAGTATAATCGCAGGCTAGAATATAGTTGAAAAATTAATCGCTCCACCTATTGCCAGAAGCGTAAAGACAATAGCAAGAACTATAGTAAATTGAAACATGGTCTTTTCAATGCCTCTACGAGTTCTGAAAGATGCCTCAGCATTGCCAAAAAATCCCGACCCTTGACCCTTGACCTGTAACAAGATTACTGCCACTAATAATACAGACACCAATATCGTCGCAACTTGTAAGAATGATTCCAAACCTATCCCTCCATACCTTTTAAGTGATTAATTAGAAACTCCGTTACAGAGCCAGGATTGGCCCTACCACGAGTTTCTTTCATGACTTGACCTAATAGGAAACGAATCGCAGTCTCTTTACCTCCAAGATAATCCTGCACTGCTTGAGGATTATCTCCTATAACTTTCTTGACTGCAGATTCCAATAGCCCATCATCTTCTATTTGTGTTAGTCCTTGCTCATCAGCAATCTGAGACGGCTTTTGGCCAGTTTGAAACATTTGCTCCAACACGGTCTTAGCAGCCGGTCCTCTTATCGTACCAACTTCAACCATGTCAGTAAATTCCCGCAGCAATGTTGGGCTAACCTTACTATCATAGATACCTATGCCTGCCCCATTAAGAAGCCCAAATAAATCTCCGATCATCCAGTTCGCAATTGACTTAGCTTTAACTTGCACTTGATCAGACTTTGTATTCCTTTGATTAATAGCCTCTTCAAAAAACCCTGCTGTCAATTGCGAGGTCGTCAGAATATTGGCATCATATTCTAAAAGGCCATACTCAGACATAAATCGGTTTCGTTTATCAGAAGGTAACTCAGGAACAGCTTCTTTGACCCTTTCTTGCCAGTCCAGCTCTATAGAAATGGGAGGCAAATCTGGTTCAGGAAAGTACCTATAATCATGCGCATTTTCTTTCGTCCTCTGTGAGACTGTTACTCCACGTTCTTCAGACCACCCTCTGGTTTCCTGAACTACCCGGTCTCCATTCTCAACAACCTCTATCTGCCTAACGGTTTCATATTCTAGCGCCCTATAAACAGACCGAAGACTGTTCATATTCTTAATTTCCACACGAGTGAAGAACTCACTACTACCCTCCGGACGAATACTAATATTAGCATCGCATCTAAAACTTCCGTCTTCCATATTACCTGTTGAGACTCCCAAATATTGGAGGATGGCTCTAAGCTGAATCAAATATTGTCTGGCTTCTTCAGGTGATCTTATATCAGGCTCACTAACGGTTTCCATAAGAGGAATGCCAGACCTATTTACATCCACCAGGCTGTAATCTTGCCCTTTGCTATCTTGGCGATGTGAAAGCTTTGCTACGTCTTCTTCTAAATGTATCCTGGTTATTCCTATCCTTTTTTTATTACCCTCTACTTCAATATCTATCCATCCATCACTTGCTATAGGTATGTCATACTGAGATATCTGATAACCCTTCATAAGGTCTGGGTAAGGATAATTCTTACGATGAAACTGAGTCTTTTCCGCTATATTAGAGTTTAGAGCTAGTCCGGTCATTACTACAAACTCTACTGCTTTTTTGTTTATGGATGGCATTGCCCCAGGTAGACCCAAACAAATTGGGCAAACTACGCTATTGGGGGTCGCATCAAGATAATCCGTTGGACACGAGCAAAACATTTTACTTGATGTAAGCAACTGAGCATGAACTTCAAGCCCAATCACTGTTTCATATTTCTTCTCTATAGTCATATTGCTAAACAAATTATATTCTGTATTTTGATGAATAAGTTGATACGTCAGTATAACAAAGGGTATTTCAGTGAACAAGGAATGTAAAGTTCCCTGCAATGGCTTATTTAAACACCAAATATACTGTATGCTGGTTCATTATCACAAACAATTAGGATTAAGGTGACGCTTGAAGCCAGGTAATATATTTGTAGAACCCAAGGTAACATTCCATAACTACACGCACACCAGCAATGACTCTGGCAAGAATTACAGGTTAGTTACAGTGGACGGGTTAATATGTGAAAGCATATGCGAAAACAGAGTTATCGCTGCACTTAGCAGTATGCCAAATATTGAAAAAGTTTACCATAAGCCTGGCTCTGACAGCTTTATTATCGATATCAACGACGAAACCCTAGACAACAAATTGATTGAATCCCATATATTATCTAAGGTTATTATGATTAAAATAAGGAAGCTACTATCGTGGACACGGAAAAATTTCCAGCCTCCATATCACTGATATTTTCCACATTAGGCCCTAATTTTTTCAACTCTCCAAACGAAAGCTGGGGGCAAATTACGAAACGACATGCCATTATATATAAGTCTAACAGACGCGGACTGAATGACGGTGTCTGGAATCGGACATCTTGGCAGGAAGGTCACCTGAGAGAAGCTGCCTTTATGCTTAAGCAAGTTAAGGCTCTTAAGAAATATCGCCTCTCGAACCTGCGAAGATATCATTCTTAATGGAATCGCTGAGACAATCTCATTGTATCCCTCAATACCCAGACCGGAGGATAAACGGTCTATTTCCATTGCATCTGCACATAAAACTGTCGCCTCTGGAAACAAGTTATTTAGCAACCTACAAAAATCCGGGGATTTTTCAACAAGAACCAGATTGCTCTGTTTTATCCCTTTCCGCAGAATGGCATTTGTAACCCTGCCGGTACCAGCACCGAGTTCTAGAATGGGGCCTTCGTTGTTAGGCCTTATATGATCCACTATTAAGTCACCTAACCTGGCACTGCTAGGAAGTAGAGACCCTAACTGAATAGGATGTTTAAGGTAATTTCTTATCCAAATTCTATAATCCATGAATTTAACTTAAGAGCAAAAGTTATCGAGGAAAAATCAAGAACGTCCATCATCTGATAGAACCCTGTTCCCTGTTTGATCCTTCTTAGTCGTCGATGACTCTGCCTCTCCACCGTTTTTCTTCCTTATTATTTGAAGTCAAGAAAACCCTAGTATAACCAACCAAGAATATTATCAAACCCAACCAAAGTATTGGTCCTATTATGCCAGGGATTGTTGCACTAATTACCATGCAGGATACGAACAATGATGCAAACAAAAGCCATACCGGCCTAGACCCACTGGGAAGAATCCTAGACAGCCGACTAGTAGCCTTTTGCTGAAACTCATTTCGAGAGGTCTTTGTGTCATAGAACTCCTCATCTCCAATCTGGTTGAGTATCTCCTCTATTTCTCTTTGATACTTTTCAGCCATAACTTTCTCCATATGTAATCGTGAACCATGCCAGTAATTGCCATCATATAAAACAATGCATCCAATTATAAATGCATATCCAATGATACGGAAGAGGGCTGAGCTTTCAGTGAACAGTATATGGACAGTAAAATACAAACGTATATAAATGTGTAATTTTATTGACACATACAAACTACAAATATATAATCCGGCTCTGATCAAAAACGTCAGCAAAAACAACAAAATAACAAGGTGGATTGGCTAGCATGGAGTTCAATGTATCCCAGCTTCTAAAAGAAGGAATTGGGTCGCGTAGATCATACTCTCTGAGCGAAAGAGTAGAAGCAATGACCGAAACAGGAACTACTCAAGTGCTTGGCAGCATGGTTATAACCCGAACAAACAACGGCGTGTGGGTTACTGGAAAATTCGAGGCCAATGCTGTTGGTTCATGTGTAAGGTGCCTAGTTATAACCGACTACACAGTGTCATTTGAACTAGATGCTGAATATGCCCCAAGGATGGATATCAATTCCGGAACATTGTTAGATGAAAATGAAATTAACCCGGATATATTCTCTCTAACGTCAGATCACATATTAGATCTAAGCGAACCTATCCGACAATGTGTTATTATAGAGAAGCCTATGAAGCTACTATGCGATCCTGAATGCTCAGGCCTTTGCTCCAATTGCGGGGCAAACTTAAATCAGGCAACCTGCGAATGCAGCGAGGGCATAGATCCTAGGTGGAGTGAATTAAGAAAATTCATCCCACAATAAACATAATGAAATAATATATATAGAGGCGGAATTAAGATGGGAGCACTACCAAAAAAGAAAAGAACTCGAGCAAGGATTGGCCATCGCCAATCTGCTTACAGGGTCTCAGCGCCAGCCTTCAATCGGTGCCCGCAGTGTAGGTCACCTAGGTTGCCACACAGAATATGCTCATCCTGCGGATACTACAATGGCAGGCAAGTTATTTCTAAAGAAACGGCAGTCTAGTACCTGTAAAAAGAGGGGTTTTCAAATTATCAATAGTCATGCCAAAGAATGCATTGACTTTGTATTACACCAAAAGTTAGTCTATGTGCTGACTCTTTATATAGCTAGTTCACTCAGAGAATCACGTGGAGGATATTAACATGACTTCTATCAACACAAATTCTGCTACCATCACTGCGTTCCTTTTCCCTGGCCAAGGATCACAAGCTGTCGGAATGGGACTAGATCTCTACGAATCGTCTAAAGAAGCCCGCAAGCTTTTCGAAGAAATTGATTCAGCTCTTGGAGAATCTGTCTCTCGGATCTTCTTTGAGGGCCCCGATGAGACTTTAAGACAAACCATAAACACACAACCTGGCATTATGGCCGTTAGTCTGGCATGCTCTATTGCACTCGAGGAGATTCTTGGAAAAGAGAATGTTCCGGTTCCTTCTCTAGTAGCAGGTCATAGTCTTGGCCAATACACAGCCCTTGTGGCCTCCGGAGCCTTGGATCCAGGCCAAGGCGTTCGTCTAGTGCGAGAACGGGGCAGATTGATGCAATATGCCTCTGAGCAATCTGATGGAGCTATGGCTGCAATATTGGGAATGGAAGAAACGGTCCTACAAGAAATCTGTTCTGACACCAACGCTGAGATATCGAACGTTAATGCAGCTGACCAAATTGTAATAAGCGGGAAGCGTGAAGACGTAGAAAAAACTATGGAAATCGCATCAGAAAAAGGTGCTCGTAGAACTATACAACTGCCCGTAGGTGGAGCATTCCACTCTCGCCTTATGGAGCCAGCTCAAGAAGGATTAGCAAAAGCCATTGACCAAATGCAGTTCTCTGAACCCACAATACCAATAATAGCCAACTGCACCGGAAAACCAATTCATACCGTCTCCGAGATCAAGGATGAGCTATTGCAAGGCCTTTGCTCTTGTGTCCGCTGGAAAGAAACTTTGGAATATATGGCCAGTCAGCAAGTTAACAGCTTCTATGAAGTTGGCCCTGGTAAAGTTCTAACAGGATTGGTTAAGAGACTCAATCCAGATGCACACACAGTAAACATTAGTGATATGGAATCTATAAATGCTTTAATAAGCTAATGAGCAATCCAAATTTTTCAAGATCCAGAAGAAGTGCTCGTAAAACAACTCTTCAAATTCTTTACGAAGTAGACACTGTCGGGCATAAATGGGAGGAGGTTACAGAAAGAGTACTGAAGAATAACAAGATAAGCATAGACAATAAATCTTTTGTGCGAAATATTATTAAGGGAGTGATGGACAATAAAGCTAAAATCGACGTCCTCATCTCCGAGTTTGCAAGGTCTTGGTCTACAGAACAGATGGCAACCATAGATCGTTCTCTGCTAAGAATGTCAATCTACGAACTTATGTTCGACGGTTCCTTGCCACCTAAGGTGGTTATAAATGAAGCTATAGAACTCGCCAAAGGATTTGGCGGGGACAACTCATCAAAGTTTATGAATGGTATCCTAGGAGCATTGTTAAACAAAGCATAGAAAGTATAATATGAATCATAGGAGGTACAAATGGCAACTGTTTTAGAAAGAGTACAAAAAATCGTCGCTGAAAGACTTGGAGTCGAAGAGGCTCAGGTTGTTGAAGAAGCATCTTTTACTGAAGATTTGGAAGCAGATTCTCTCGACTTGGTAGATTTGATATTAGCATTCCAGGACGAGTTCAGTACAGATGATAATCCTGTAGAAATATCCGATGAAGACGCAGAAAAAATGGTGCGCGTTAGCGACACTATAAATTACCTTAAGAGTAAAGGTGTGTCTGATTAGTTCTACTAGGCTAATTAGCTAGGCTTACAGAAACACTCTCGAGCCTTAGTTAATAACCACCGAAATGCCTGCAATTAGTTAACAATCGCACTCTGGGGCGTAGTCCTAGGTATAAATTGACCACCGCTACGCCTCGTGCTATGATTGCGCTAGCTATGGACAGCTTGACTGAGATTGCCCGTCAGGTCTCGAACTGCACTGACTGCCCACTAAACAAGACTCGCACAAATACAGTGCCCGGAGACGGTCCTGAAACGGCCTCTATTATGATCATTGGTGAAGCCCCCGGCTACAATGAAGACCAACAGGGACGCCCGTTCGTTGGAGCTGCCGGCAGGCTGCTCGACCAACTACTAAGGTCTATAGATATGAAAAGAGAAGAAGTATTCATAACCAACACTGTTAAGTGTAGACCTATCAATAATAGAGATCCTCTATTAGATGAAACGGCAGCATGCAAAAAATATCTAGATAGACAGATCAACTTGATATCCCCGCAAGTTATTGTAACCCTCGGACGTTACGCATTGTCGGCCTTTATGCCAAATGCAAAAATAAGTAATGTTAGAGGAACAGCCCAAAATGTAAATAATCAAATAGTTTTTCCTATATATCATCCAGCTGCGGCTCTTCGTCAAAATAAATTTCGACAAATAATATCTGAGGATATGCAAAAATTATCGACTTTATTGAATTCTAAGGGTGACCCTGGTCCAGATGATAACGACCCAAAATCACAACAGCTTAGCATGTTCTAGGATTCTTAATGGACTATTCTATTAAAATAATTCCCCTAGGTGGCTTGGGAGAGATCGGTAAGAATATGATGGCAATCGAGATCTCTAACGAGATAGTCATTATAGATGCCGGAGTTATGTTCCCAGACGAAGGGTTACCTGGCATTGATTTAATAATCCCAGATACTACATACCTCAAAGACAATAGAGACAAGATAAAAGGCATTCTTATCACTCATGGCCATGAAGACCATACTGGAGCCCTGCCCTTTCTTTTGAGGGATATAACGGCTCCTATATACGCATCTAGTCTAGCCAAAGGCCTAATAGACGTAAAACTTAAGGAGCATAGAGGGATAAAAGATGCAACTGTTATTGCTATTAACCCAGGAGAACCTATCTCATTAGGTGTGTTCGAAGCTGAATTTTTCAGAGTAACACATAGTATACCTGACGCCATGGGCATTTCCTTAACAACTCCTATAGGTGTAATTGTTCATACCGGTGACTTTAAAATAGACCATACACCCGTCGACGGGAATCCAACTGATTTAACCAAGCTTGCCGAGTTGGGAGACCAAGGAGTTTTGCTACTACTATCTGATTCTACATACGCCAATGTAGAAGGATATACACCCTCTGAAAGCATAGTTGGCCAAGCACTAAATCAAGTGATTGCTAATGCTGAGGGACGCGTTATGATAGCAACATTTGCGTCTCTTATCTCAAGAATTCAGGAGATACTGAATTCTGCCTTAAAACATAGTCGGAAGGTTGCATTTGTAGGCAGGAGCATGGTCAATAATGTAAATATGGCCCTAAAGATGGGATACTTATCAGCTCCCGAAGGGCTAATAGTATCAATTAAAGAAATAGACACTCTTCCTAGAGCTAAAGCCGTTATCGTAACGACTGGAAGCCAAGGAGAGCCTACGTCAGCACTTGTCAGAATATCCTCAGGATTCCACAGAGATATAAACATATCCAACGGCGACACTGTCGTGATTTCTGCTACTCCGATACCGGGCAACGAAAACCTCGTGAGCCGCACTATAGACAATCTCCTGAGGCAGGGAGCCACTGTCTTATATGACAAGATAGCCTTAGTCCATGTACACGGTCATGCTAGTCAAGAGGAACTAAAATTAATACTGCGTCTAGTTAAGCCTACATTTTTCGTTCCTGTGCACGGTGAACATAGACACCTAAGGGCTCATGCTGAACTAGCTCAGTCTGTTGGTGTTAGAGATTCTAATACTTTCGTATTAGAGAATGGAAACGTTTTAGAATTAACCCAAACCAAGGGTCATATAATTGATCAGGTACCATCTGGAGCCATGTACATCGACGGAAGGAAAATCTATGACGAATACAATGCTCTACTGAAAGACCGGAAAAACTTGTCGAGGGATGGCGTATTAGTATTGATTATAGACAGGAATCAGATTGAAGGTACTGATTTCATATCAAGGGGATTTATAGAGGAGGAGGAGTTATCTGATATTAGAGAATCCATATTAGAGGTAATTAAATCTACACTGGCAATAGCATCTACGGAAAGGCATAATAATAGCGATACTAAAAATCTTATTAAAGACAAAGTTACAAGTTTTATAAGTCAAAAAACCCGCAGACGCCCAATAATTATCCCTTTTATATCAGGATAACGAGGTAATCATGGGAGCGATATCGTTAGTTAGATCCAACAAATGGGTGATTCTAAGCCTAGTGGCAATACTAGCCACGACATTGATATTTATTTATCAAATGCAGATCAAAGAGACACTCTCTGCGTATTGGGACATTACAATCGAACACACTGGCATTAGTTTTATTTTTCCAATCTCATGGGTGGGGCTTCTAGTTTTTTCGGTAGCCAGAAAAAGAACTCTGATAAAACCTCAGTTTTGGAACATATGGCTATCCGGTCTTCTATTATGCTTATTACTATCTGGTGTATTCTCCTATTTTGATACAGAAATACCCCTGTTTGGTGAAGCAAATTTGGGTGGATCTCTGGGTTCCTTTCTGAGCGGAAACTCTTTTCTATATGGACTTATCCGGCTAACCATGTTGGGTTTGCTGGTGGTAACCACGTATAAGCCTTATAGAATGATCAAGGTATATACACTTATATTATTTAAGGTGGGTTCATGCCTCAAGTGGCTGATGAGCATAGCAATTAGCTTATTGAAGATTACCAAGCCTCACATGTCGAGAAACATAGTGCCTAAAAATAGTTCAAAAATTGGTGAAAGAAGTAAGGGAAATGTGTCAATTAAAAAGGCCCCTATTCCAGAAATACCAACATTTCCTGCCAAGAAACCCAATCACTCTGTCGATGAAAAGAAAGCACCTGCTAGCAAGACCCCCAAAATAACTCAAGCTGTTGTTGAAAATACCCTTATTCCCCATGACTCTTATCAAGATAAGCTGGACCAACCAAATCCAACCAAAACTAGCTTCACGGTACACCCAGGTGAACTTGAATCCTGGGCCTTGCCTCCTATTTCTGTATTGAAACCAAGCGACCCCGCAGAAGACCAATATATCGATCAATCAGATACTGCCCAAGTAATTGAAAAAACCCTTGGAGAGTATGGTATAGAAGTTGTGGTAGAAGAGATTAAGCCTGGACCAGTTGTTACCATGTTCGGATTGGTACCCGGGTGGGTCAGGCGGACTCGCAGAGTCAAAGAACAAACACAAGATGGCAATATAGTGATAGATACTGCCGGTAAGGCTGTAATGAAAACTATTGAAGAAAAAACCCGAGTTAAAGTAGATGCCATTACAGCCCGCGAGAAAGATCTTGCTCTAGCTTTGGCCGCTCCTAGCATAAGAATAGAGGCTCCCATACCCGGAACATCTTTAGTGGGTATAGAGGTCCCTAATCAAAAACCTTCTATCGTTACACTACGATCCATTATGTCAACAAATGAATTTTATTCAATGAAGCAAAACTCAAAGCTCGGACTAGCCTTGGGAAAGGGAAGCGGAGGTGATATTGCTGTCGCAGACTTAGCCAAAATGCCACACCTCCTTATCGCTGGATCTACAGGAAGTGGAAAAAGCGTATGCATGAACGCTGTGATAGCCTGTATCATAATGCAAAACTCACCCTGGGAAACTAGACTCCTATTAATCGATCCTAAGAGAGTGGAATTAACTCCATACAACGGTATACCACATTTGCTTTGTCCAGTTATAGTAGACGTAGACCTAGCTGTGAATTCCTTAAAAGGAATGGTTAGAGAGATGCTTAGGCGATACAAGGTAATGGAGGAGGCTGGTGCCAGAAACATAGAAACATTCAACAAGAATCTACCTCCTTCTTCCCGGATGCCCAATATTGTCATTTGTGTAGACGAATTAGCAGACCTGATGATGGCAGCATCATATGACATAGAGCACTCGATTATTCGACTTGCGCAACTAGGTAGAGCAACTGGTATACACCTTGTTGTAGCCACTCAACGACCTTCTGTAAATGTCGTGACGGGTCTCATCAAAGCTAATTTCCCCAGTCGCATTAGTTTTGCCGTTGCATCTCAAGTAGATTCGAGAACAATCCTTGATTCTGTGGGGGCTGAAAAATTGCTAGGTAGGGGAGATATGTTATACCAGCCACAAGATGTTCCAAAACCCAGAAGAATTCAAGGAGTATATCTTTCTGATGCAGAAGTAGAGGATCTAGTTAAGCATTGGCATCATCAAGTTGGCCCAATGCCTCCGTATATCTCTCTTGAGCCCCCCGATGAAGAAAGCGTTCCTGTTGCGAGAAACCTCGACAAAGACCTCGGCGACGAACTAATGGACCAAGCAATAGAATTGGCAACAAGTTATAACCGGCTTTCAACGTCATTACTTCAAAGGAGACTTAGAATAGGTTATCCTAGGGCTGCCAGACTAATGGATCTCCTAGAGGAAGAGGGGATAGTAGGTTCAGGGGAATCTGGCAAATCTCGGGAGGTTTTGATTGGTAAGATGAAGAGTCAAGAGTGGGGGCAATAGAAGATGGTTCGAAAACTTACAGAAAGACTCATGTCATTCTTATCAGATCAATCTGAAGCACCTCTCTTAACAGACGAAGATGAAATTGAATATTGCCTGTCTTGTAGCCACAAGCTTATTGAATCTGAATTATATCAGATATACCGAGTATGCCCGAGCTGCCGGTTCCATCACAATCTAACAGCTCGAGAACACATAGATGCCATAATTGATGAAGGGTCTTTCAGGGAGTTTAACAAAGCCATAATCTCTACAGGTTCTCTGTCATTTTCCTCACGTCCTCCTCAGAGAAAAAAATTAGCAAGGGAGCAGCGCCTCACTGGCCTTACAGAAGCTGTGGTTACTGGAAAATGCCTAATAGGCGGTCAAGCGGCGATTATTCTATCTTTGGATTTCCGATTCGTTTCGGGTAGCCTCGGCGGAATAGTGGGTGAAAAAGTGGCATTGGCTTTCGAGCGAGCTACAAGAACAAAATTGCCAGTTATTGCATTTATAACGAGTGGTCGAACAATTGTAAAAGAAAACATTATGTCAACAATGCAGATGGCAAAAGTGACTTTCGCAATTAATGATTTAGCAAGTAAGGGATTGCCTTACGTTGCTATATTAGGAAACCCTACGACAGGGCACATATACTCAAGCCTTGCTAGGCCTGCAGACATCATTATAGCTGAGCCACAAGCTCTACTTGGCTTAGCGCCACTAAAAGGCCAACTTAGTGACCAAGACCATATTGACGTTAATAACACATATACATCATCCGCATATATGTCCCGAGGCATGGTGGATAGAATCGAGGACAGAGAAAACATCAGGAATTTATTGTCTGTGTTCTTGAGAATAGCTTCAAGTACAATGCGTCCAAAACGTACCAGTAATAGTAAGAAGGACAATATTGCCGAACTATCTCAGTCAAATCAGGCTGGGCATTTAGGATTAAACGGACAGACACTAGAAGAACTCTGGCCTCAATCTTGGAATGCTGTAGGTATTTCTAGATCAAGCGACAGGCCTACTTCATTAGACCATATAAAACGTGGTTTTACCAATTTCATAGAACTGCACGGCGACCGATTATACGGTGACGATCCCTCTATTGTGGCTGGGCTTGGCTTTATTGGTAACAATGCCATTGGCATTATTGGACATGAGAAAGGGCACGAACTTACTGCTTGGCAAAGACGAGGTGGCAGAACCATGCCAGAAGGCTATAGAAAGGCTCAAAGATTAATGTCTCTAGCTGGGAAATTACGCCTGCCACTTATAACCCTAATAGATACACCTGGGCCATATTACGGCAGAGAATCAGAGGAGCGCGGTATCGGTGATTCCATTGCCTCAACAATGTCTCTTATGGCTCAATATCCAGCTCCTACAATAGCAGCAGTAATAGGTGAAGGAGGAAGCGAAGGTGCCTTGGCATTAGGGATAGCAGACCGGGTGATGATGTTGGAGAACGCACGATATTCTATAACTATTCCTGTATCTGCTGCAGAAACTCTGCACAGTGATCTGCCCAAGGAGGAAATATATACCGAACCTCTGACGTTAACTGCCAGGGAATGCCGGGAGTTAGGCATCATAGATGTCATCATCAGAGAGCCAGTCGATGGTGCCGGTAGGCACCCAGACGAGGCATCTGTATATCTAACGGGAGGATTGCAGCACGAACTCAATATTTTACTAAAAAGGAATTCTTACCGACTTCCTCGTAATCGTTACAGAAAATATCGCAAGATTGGCGAATATAGCTCATATTTCAAGATAGCTGTCGCTGCCGAAGCATCACAACTACAAGGGTTCGTAACCAGAGGTGTTAGGTTGATGCGAAAGAGACGACGAGCAGGCAAGATATCCCAAAAGCCGGACAAATCTAGTTAATCTTACTTATCTTGCAAGACCGCGGCGATATTCTCATATTCTGCCGCTACCAACGGACTACTAAGCACCGCAGGCTTAGACGGATCTCTATAGTCTGGCCTAAGCTCCAGGGTTCCAATAAACGGCAAGTCAAGTTCCTGTGATAAGCTCTCTCCGGCTCCTGTACCAAATATATCCCCAGTAAAGTTTTCGACTATGCCAAGTACGTCCACATTCAGCTTCCTTATCATGTTAATTGATCTTTTAGCATCAAGTCTGGCAAGATCTTGTGGAGTAGTCACGACCACAAATCCATCCAAATTTAGGACCTGCATTACTGTTAGGGGAGCATCAGATGTTCCCGGAGGCAAATCAACCAGAAGATAATCTAAATCGCCCCACGCTGTCGTCTGAAGAAACTGATTGATCGCATTATGTATCATTGGGCCTCTCCAAATAATAGCTTCATCTTCATTCTGTTGAAAGAATGCCATCGATATGATCTTGACGCCATATTTTTCTGGAGGTATGACTAAACCTTCTTCAAATGTAGGTTGTTCTGTAACCCCTAGGACCCTGCTGGCATTTGGACAGTCTATATCTGTATCCATAAGTCCGACGCTATACCCCTTCTGGGCCAACGTAACAGCCAAATTAACTGCTACTGTAGTTTTACCTACTCCACCTTTACCACTGTAAACGCCGATCTTCTTATTTATATGCGATAACCTTTCGGTTATGTCTCGCCTCTGTTGCCAGCTACGCCTAATTCCTTCTAAACGAGCTTGCTCCTGAGGTGTCATGTTTGGTCGAGTCATTTGGACAGTTTCCTTCCTAGCAAAACCCAGCAAATATAACTTAGTTAGTGCCTAATATTGACCCTTAGTAAGTGAACGGCCAATCCTAACAATATACTACTCTTGAAATCGTCCCGTAGCAAAGCTTCGTTAGAAGTAGCGGTCAGGCAACCTTAATGCATTCAATCTATGCCTAGTAGTTTTTTCCCATCCTCAGTAATCATTTCTGGATTCCAAGGTGGGTCAAACACCATGTCTACTTCTATTTCCCCCACACCCTCAATCTCAGCTATTCGCCACTCAGCATTCTGAGCAATATATGGCCCCATGCCACATCCTGGGGCAGTAAGAGTCATCTTAACGTAAACCTGATCTTCGTTAACCTGTATATCATATATTAGGCCAAGATCTAGAACATTAACCGGGATTTCCGGGTCGTATACGTCCCTTAGTGCCTCTTTTATTTCATCCACCGTTACAGCTGACATACATTACCTCGTCGGTTTAGCTTTCAGAATATATGAATTCTGGACTTCCGTCATTGTAACAATCAATGAGATCATGTGTCAAAAATATTGTCTAGCACATTCTCATATCGCATTGCCACCCATATTGTTGCTGCTGTATCATTTCAACAACAAATCCTTTTACAGGAACCCTAGACATGCAATCAAGCGGATCCCCCGCAATACAAATAGATGGGTTAACTAAGAGCTACGGAACCTATGATGTTCTTCATGGGCTGAGCATGTTGGTCAACTGGGGAGAAGTTGTATCAATTTTTGGACCAAATGGTTCGGGTAAATCCACTCTGATAAAGATACTTGCAACCCTATCTCCTGCTTCTTCTGGCAAGATCTGGATTAATGGCCTGGACTCACAAGAATATAGCCACCATGTTAGACGCAACATAGGAGTAATAACGCATGACATGATGCTTTATAGTCATTTAACCGGTCTAGAAAATCTGCTTTTCTATGGAACTTTGTTTCATATACAAAATGTTGAAAGAAGAATAATGGAGGTGTCCGAATCCCTGAACATATCCTCCTTTTTAAACAAGCGCGTAGACACTATGTCTCATGGAATGCGGAAGCGAATATCTCTGGCTCGATCTATTTTGCACGATCCACCGATCCTACTGCTAGACGAACCAGATGCAGGAATAGATCAAATAGCCCTGGATATCCTTGGTAACCTCACTATGAGTTCTAAAGGCAAAAGAACCATAGTAATGACTACCCACAACATAGAAATAGGATTTAGTCTATCAAGTCGAATAGCGATAATATCAAATGGTTCAATATCTTATATTCAAGAATCGTCTTCTAAGACTGTCGACGAATTTAAATCAGACTATAAGTCTTTCACAGGAGTAACTAATTGAGGACTCTATTGAAAGATGTCAAAACCATGGTCTGGAAGGATATCGTGGCAGAGGCACGAAACAAGGAAATGGTCACATCAATCTTGACGTTTGCCATATTAATTCTTGTGATCTTCAATTTTGCACTAAGATTAACTCCACAAATAATACTTGAACTAGCACCTGGGATCCTTTGGATAACCTTTATTTTCTCAGGAATATTGGGCTTAACTCGATTATTCGTTGTGGAACAGGAAAACAACACTATTCACGGTCTCCTATTATCACCCGTAAGCCGAGAAAATATATATGTGTCGAAAGCAATTTCAACTTTTCTATTTATGTTCGTGTCAGAAATTATTGTTATTCCTTTATTCTCTATCCTGTTTAACGTGTCTTTATTCAACTTGCTTATATTTGCAGTAATAATACTAACAACCATTGGATTTGCATCGATCGGAACATTTTTCTCGGCAATTGCAACAAATACAAGATCCAGAGAAATAATGATGCCGATGTTGTTCGTGCCAATTGTTGTGCCTATAATTATTGCTGCTGTAATAAGTACCGGCATTGTAATACAAGGTGGAGGATGGGACGATATATACAAATGGGTTCAACTAATTGTAGTTTTTGATATACTATCAATCGTATTTTCAATGTTAGCTTTTGAGCAAACACTGCAGGAGTAGTATGATATCTTCAAGGATTAACTTTAGGCTGCTATTGCATCTAACAACTTTCTTCGTGATGCTATATGTTTTGTACTTGATTTTCCTGTCAGTGCCTACTGACAAGAACCTCGGAATATCGCAAAGAATATTCTATTTCCACGTCCCCTTAGCTTGGTCAGGCTTTCTATGTTTCTTTATTGTCTTGATAGGAAGCATAGGATATCTGTGGAAGAAGTCCCTCATTTGCGATCGACTTGCGCATGCCTCCTCAGAGATCGGAGTGCTTTTCATAACCCTTATGCTTATGTCAGGAGTACTATGGGCCAAACCTGTGTGGGGTGTTTGGTGGACCTGGGACCCCAGATTAACGACATCATTGATACTATGGCTGATCTACGTAGCATACCTTATGTTACGTGCCTATTCTTCTAACCGCCAACAAGGGGCTAAATACGCAGCCCTACTGGGAATAGCCGGATTCATAGATGTCCCTATAGTATATCTCTCTATCTATTGGTGGCGCACTGTCCACCCCCAACCACTTGTCGGACCAGCTACAAGCGGAGGTGGGCTAGATCCTTCTATGCAAACTGCCCTAATGATTTCAACCCTTGCATTTACGCTAGTTCTCATCTCACTATTAGTGGAAAGAATGTCCCTGTTTAGGGACCAATATGCCCTAGAAACCCATGTTGCTAGTATTAAATCATAACTTGAGAATTTACTGAACGGAGACTAATGAATTATTTAAAAAAGATACTGACCAAGACAACAGCTATACTTGTGGTCTATTTAATGCTTATTAATACCGCTCTCGCCAAAACTTCGGGAGACAGCCATGCCTCCACACCTGAAGACAACTTACCCTACCTTTTTGCAGTCTTTGCCCTCACTTGGGCAGGAATTGCACTATACATATACTACATGTCTCAAAAACAACGGGAAATCAAGGCAGAACTGGACTCACTAAAAAGAAATCAAGAATAATTATTGGATTACAATCAGGAGGAAATCATGCTAGACGATAATAACCCCTCTATAATTCCTATAACTGTATGGTACGACTATATATGACCCTGGTGCTATGTCGGCCTGGCAAGGCTCGAGCAACTTGGTGAAGATTATCCACTTAAGGTAGATTACAAAAGCTTCTATCTCAAACCAGACACGCCTCCTGAGGGTATAATTAGAGAATCTAGATCCGGATCAGAATTCGGCACTCTAGTCACTGGCCCACTAGGAGACGCAGCAAAGGACGCTAATATAATCATGCGAAGATCTCCCATAGTGCCAAACTCAGACCTATCATTTGCAGCTTCTGAGTTTGCTAAGAAAAAAGGTCTGTTCGAACCCTTTCATAAAATATGCTACGAGGCTTTCTGGCAAGAAGGGGTCAACTTGGGAGACATAGCGATATTACAAGGACTTGGGGAGAAAGTTGGACTCGATCCCATCGAGATGAAAACTTCTCTTGAGTCCAGTGAGTTCAAAGAAGAAACAAATCGTCAATATAGAGAAGCTTTAACAATGGGAGTCACTGGCATACCTTCATTTATAATGGGTAGATATTTCTTCTCTGGTGCTCAACCTTACGAATTCTTCAAGCATGTTGCAGAACTCGTCCAAAAAGAACAAGCCGAGAAAGGATAATCGATTTAGCCATTTTCATCGTCTACCTCTACGGTGCTTGGCATTAGCAAATTGCAATCATGATACCATTGGGCTTTCTGCCACTTATAGGAATTTTTGTAGCTGCAATCGGCTCTCTCGTTGGGCTAGGTGGTGGCTTTATATTGGTTCCCATTCTACTTTTCCTGTTTCCTGAGTACAGTGCATCTACGATCACTTGCATATCTCTATTAGTAGTCTTCATTAATGCAACATCGTCCAGCTTGAGAAATCTGCGATCTGGTGTAGGCGATACTAGAACTGCCATTATAATGGTAATATTCGCATTGCCTGCAGCCTCTCTGGGATCATATACAACTAGATTTATCGAAAGGGCTACTTTTGACCCAGTTTTTGGCCTTCTGCTTGTTCTTGGAGCAATTTATATTCTAATAAAAAGAGACCCGGGAACCAAAGACACAACAAACGATATAAAAAACAACCGACACATACAGGAAAAAAATGGCTCTAAATATGACTTCTACGTTAATGAAAAACTAGCCGCAACGATAAGCCCTGCTGTTGGCTTTGTATCGAGTTTCTTTGGTATTGGAGGCGGAGTTATCCATGTTCCATCATTGGTATACTTAATCCGCGTCCCTACACGAGTAGCGACATCCACAAGCCTACTGCTACTAGTACCTACTTCTTTTGTTGGTGTATTGACCCATATATCGACTGGTCAATTCGAGGGTGAGTGGATCATACCAATATTACTTGGTATTGGGGCCTCAATAGGGGGGCAAATAGGTAGTTACTTAAGTAAAGTAACAAACCAAAAAACAGTTCTGCTAATTCTTGCGTTTGTTCTAATGCTGGTCGGAGCACGTCAAATACTGGATACTTTAATCTGAGGTTACCTACGGCCATCTCCGGGTTCCAATCTATTGCTTATACCTGTTCAACGGTTGTACTATTAAAACAAGCGAAGAAAGGAGGTGATCGAATTTATGATAGATAGTGATAAACGGACTTCTCGTGAGGTGTCTGTACCATAAGTATTCTCTAGGCACAACATAAAGCTCTGGGTTCCACTTATGGAATACCAGCAAACACCGAGCCCCAAAGCTCTTGGCTTAGTCCACCAAGAAAGGTCTTGCCTAAAGGCTTTGGGGCCATAACACTACTCAAGCTCAAACTTTCTAATTTCTCTAACGGTATCTGCGTCTAATCTCTGTATCAATGAAGTAACCAACTTAACAGCATTATCAAAGTCTTCTATGCTTATTACACCATTATGAGAATGTAGGTATCTGGTAGGAATCGCTATGTTGATAGATGGACTGCCACCCCTTGCCCTCTGTATTTCCGCTCCGTCTTGACCATACCCACTCAATACATCAAACTGAATCGGGATTTTTTCCTCGTCTGCTACTTTCAATACAAAATCTCTTAATTTCAAATTCGGAATCATTGAACTATCATGAAGGAATATGGCTGGTCCTTCACCAAGCTTCTCTTGTGATTCATCTAAAGTGGATCCGGGATAATCCCCTGCAACTCCAGATTCTAAATTTATTCCTATATCAGGCTCTACAAGATAACTACTCGTTTGTGCTCCGCGTAACCCGACTTCTTCCTGGACGGTTGAAACCAGATATAGGTTATTAGAAATATCAGCCCCTCGTAAATTAGAGGCAACTTGTATCATAACTGCCAATCCTATTCTGTCATCCCAGGCCTTGCCTAAATAAAGTGAGCCTCCATTCAAATTTGTGAACAAACTGTCTGGGGCAATTGGGTCCCCTGGGCTTATGCCAAGCCTATTTACTGCATCTTCCTTGTTACTTGCACCAACATCTATAAACATTTGTTCTTTTTTGAAAATTTGACCTCTTGTCTCTGCGGGTATCACGTGAGGAGTCTTAATCCCTGTTATTCCTTTAACCAATCCTTTCTTAGTTCGGATAATCCATCTCTGATTAATTAAAGCTTGATCTAGCCAGCCTCCAATAGTTTGAAACTTAAGATAGCCATCTTCCGTTATATATTTAACCATCAATCCAACTTCATCCATGTGAGCTGCCACCATTACATTAGGCTTACTATCATGCCTGGTGTTAAATTGAGCTATAAGTGACCCAATGCCATCCACGGATATATCCTGACAAAGAGGATACAAGTGTTGATTTACTATAGCTCTCACTGGTCCTTCAAAGCCTGTAGGGGCGCATACATCGGTTAGTTCCCGTAGTAATTTTTCTGTTTCTTTTTTTTTCATTTACTTAAATTTCCTCCCAAAGAAAAATCCTTTCACTTTGCTATTCTACAACAATTAACAAATCAATCCTGCTCATGACAGGGATTGTTATATACAGGACAAGTATTGCATGGTACATAGTGTTTCTGTAATCTGTAGTTCTAGCCTGTAAAAACTCGGAATATAAATATGGACGTAAATAATTCTCCTTCTCAGAATAAACCACGCCTCTTCTACGGCTGGTATATAGTTCTGGCAGGAATGGGGATACATTTATGGGTTAGCATCGTTTGGATATACGGAATGCAACTCTTTTTTACTCCACTGGTTCAAACTTTTGGTTGGAGTAGAGCGGCTATTTCTGGGGCTTTTGGGCTCCAACGATTGGAAGGTAGCATTGCGACTCCTTTAATAGGATTGCTTTTGGATCGCTCCGGGGCCAAGATTATCGTTATCACAGGCGCGTTTATTACCGGAGTTGGTCTTATATTCATGAGTTTCATGAATGCACTCTGGATGTTTTACGTCGGAGTACTACTTGTATCACTTGGTACAGCAGCGTGTAGCGGCAACTCTCGGAACTGGGCAATCGTTCAATGGTTTCGCAGACTCAGAGGACGAGCTCTTGGAATAGGATCGTCTGGCGCTGTTCTTAGCGGTCCTTTACTGATCATTGTTGTATGGTTGTTATCTACATTTGGATGGCGAGTTGCTTTTTTCATAATAGGATTGCTCACCTGGATAATTTGTATACCATTGGCAACAGTTTTTCGATCTCGCCCTCAAGACAGTGGCTATCTACCAGATGGAGACGTTCCTGTAAATCACGAGAATGTCTCTAGGAGTCAAGGATCAAATGCCTCTATCAATAATGATACCCACCTAGAAACAAGCATGTCGACCATTGAAGCTCTCAAATCTTCTTCCTTTTGGATATTAACTTTAATTTTTGGGGCTCAAACCATGGGTGTTAGTGGCTTAAATGTCCACTTAATCCCTTATCTGGAAACCATAGGCTTTACTCCGGGTCAAGGCGCATCTGTGCTAGCCTTTTATACTGTGCTCAGTGCTTTTGGTCGCTTGGGAGGTGGTTGGGCTATGGATTATCTGAATCCTAGGACAGTCTTGGCAAGTCTATTAATATGTCTTTCTATCAGCTTGGTTATACTAGCCAATTTGAACTCGTATTGGCTAGTATTTCCATTTGCATTACTCTATGGAACGGCATTCGGGGGGATGCTACCTGCCCGAAGTGGTATTCTCAGTTTTTATTTCGGCCCAAAAAATTTTGGTGCTATAAATGGCCTGGCTCAAAGTGCCACTATACTTACAGGAGTTTTGTCCCCTGTTCTAATGGGCTTTGTGTTTGATATTACGGGCTCATATGAAATATCCTTCTACATAATAGCCGCAATCTCTATTTTTTCTGTGCCTTTTGCATTCATAGCGAAACCTCCCACTAATAACATTAAACCGGATCAGGATTAGTGCGCTTGGCATCATTTATTTCTTACTTGTATAATTGATACACGCTGAAGGCAAAATATTAGCGCTAAGGGATATGCATGTATGGAACCTATAAAATTTGACAAATTCACTCTTACAAACGGTCTTGATGTAATTCTCCATCAGGATAGATCGCTGCCGTTAACCTCAGTGAATGTGTGGTATCACGTGGGATCCAAAGATGAAAAACCTGGTAAAACTGGATATGCCCATCTATTCGAGCACTTGATGTTTGAGGGTTCCAAGCACCACAACAAGAGTCATTTCGAACCCTTGCAAAAAATTGGAGCGAGCTTGAATGGGTCTACTACACCAGATAGAACAAATTACTGGGAAGACATTCCTTCAAACTATCTAGATTTAGCTCTGTGGCTAGAATCAGACAGAATGGGTTTCTTGCTAGACGCCTTGGATCAGCAAAGCTTTGACATTCAGAGAGACGTTGTTAAGAATGAACGCCGGCAAAGTTACGAAAATAGACCTTACGGAATGGCAAGTATAAAGCTTCAAGAATCATTATACCCCCTACCTCACCCATACCATTGGCCAACTATTGGGTTCCATGAAGACCTTAATGCGGCAACCATTCAAGACGCTACAGACTTTTTTAACTTATTCTATACCCCTTCTAACGCAAGTCTTGCTATTGCAGGCGATTTCGATATAGATGTTGCCAAGGAATTAATCGATAGATACTTTAGCAACTTGCCTCCTGGTCAATCTGTCCCAAGAATCACAGCGATGCCTTCTCCCCTAGTCAGCAACGCAAAGATCACTATGTATGACAACGTGTTACTGCCACGTCTGATCTTGGCCTGGCCTACCGTTCATCGGTTTCATCCAGATGAGGCATCACTTTCATTATTGGCTGCTATCATGAGTGACGGTAAAAGCTCCCGTTTACACAAATCTCTTGTGTACGATATGAAAATGGCTCAGAGCGTTTTTGCCTATCAGAGCTCCTCGGAGATATCTGGTGATTTCAACTTGATAGCTACAGCAGCTGAGGCACGTGAACTGGGAGATATAGAGAAGGTATTAATGGAAGAAATTGACCGTATACAAAACCACCCTCCTTCACAATATGAATTAGATCGTGCCAAGAATCAACTGGAATGGAGGCACGTCCGCCAAATGGCCCTTTTGGGTGGCTTTGGTGGTAGAGCAAACCGACTTAACTCGTTCAATGTGTTCGGTGGAGACCCAAATCTGATTAATACAGATATAAATCGCTTTTTAAACGTATCTAGTTCGGAAGTTTCAACTGTGGCTCAAAAATATTTGAATAACCTATCGATTAATCTATCTGTCTTTCCAGAGCCTAGTCGCTCCTCTTCAAATATTGTTGTAGACCGTTCTTCTCAACCAGGCCCATCTGACGAGTCCATATTTAGCCCACCTCTACCACAAAAACAGATCTCGCCATCTGGCATCAACATACTAGTTCTAGAAAAACCAGAAATTCCTATTATATCTACTGCATTACTGATACCCAGAGGGTCATCTAGCGACCCCAACGATAAACCCGGCCTGTCCTCTTTTACCACAGCCATGCTACAAGAGGGAACGCTTTCTAGATCTAGTCAAGATATAGCGGAAGCTTTCGAGTCTATGGGAACCCATCTGAATTCTAGTACAGGCAGAGAAAACACGCTTATATCTGTAGAAAGCCTAACTAAACATTTCCCCACCGTGTTAGAGCTACTCGCAGATTTAGTGCAAAACCCTTCATTTCCATCAGGCGAATTCGACCGACTTAAAACCGAGCGACTAACGTCGCTGCGAAGAATTAAGGATGACCCACATGCAATAGCAATGAGAGTGAGTCACTCTATAATATATGGGAAATCCAGCCCATATGGCCATCCTATCAGTGGCTTCGAGAATACTATCAATAATATGACAAGAGAGGATTTAATAGATCACTTTGGAGATAATTTCGCTTTAGAAAATATGACCCTAATTATTGCTGGGGATATATCAGTCGACAAGGTTAATGTATTGGCTGAAAAATATTTTTCATCCGGCCAATCGGACAAGACCTATCTCCCAACAACTATCTCCCCTCCTGGCTCATCAGCAGTGCCTGCTATTTACCTAGTAAACAAGCCAGGGGCAGCCCAATCCATCATCCGGACGGGCTATCTTGGCGTACCCAGGGGCCATAAAGATTATCTGGCATTAAATCTTGTCAATCACATTCTTGGAGGACAGTTCACAGCTAGGCTAAACATGAACCTAAGACAAGACAAAGGGTATAGCTACGGATACAACTCCTGGATAGAATGGATGAATGCCTCTTCTGTTCTAATGTCAGGCGGCAGCGTGGAGACCGGGGTTACAAAAGAAGCCATTCAGGAAGTTATTAGGGAATATACTGACCTTGTAAATGATCGTATTATAACCAAAGAAGAATTCGATTCCTCGAAGACTGCAATAATCAGGCAATTCCCCTCAGCATTTCAAACCACTAGCAGCATACTAGACCAACTAATTCGACTAGCCCAATTTGATCTACCGGTCGACTATTATCAATCATACGTAGATAACATCAATGCACTTACGCTAGACATAATACAGACAGTGGCTAGAACCCACGTAGATAGTGGTCGCTTAATAATTCTAGTTGTGGGAGACGCCGCAATAATAAAACCCGGCCTAGAAAAGCTAGACATGGGAATTCATGAATTAGATGTAGAAGGCAACTATATCTAATTAGCAATATGCTTTTGGATTGAGCTCTGTATTACAGCACTTCCTTAACAATAGATATCAAAACAGTCAAAGTTACTAAGCTTCCAAAGGTACTTAGTACAACTGCATTCGTAACAAATGTCGGCTTCGCCTTAAATTCTGTTGCCAAGATTATAGTTACTACAGCAGTTGGCATAGAGGCCATAACGATCAATACTTGTTGTGACAGGCCAGTAAAACCAAATGGAATAGTTAACGCATACGCTATTCCCCCAGAAATGATTAACCTTATAAAACATGTTGCGATAAGTGCTCTGGTTTGCTCTAGGGAGAATTTCTCGCCAATCTGTAGTCCAAGAACCATTAACATTGATGGTACTGCTGCTGCTCCCAATATCCGGATTGGCTCAGAGATCGTTTGAGGCATTTCCATATTGAACAAATTAGCTGCAACACCGGCCAAAGATGCATAGACTAACGGCATCTTGAAGACCGCTGTTAATGCACTCCTAATATCTAGTTGGCTTCTTGAAGCGACAAATACAGCAACTGTTCCAGCCAATGTAGCCTGAGTCACAAAATAAACTATAGCCCTGTCCAAGCCTGCTTGGCCAAATGCAAAAAGAGCCATAGGGAG
>CEUS01104977.1_pt1 | contig 36683 bp, 36 predicted proteins | sample 427031 | NCBI WGS metagenome assembly CEUS01 (sample SAMEA2622837, study PRJEB7988) | marine metagenome | biome: marine biome (ENVO:00000447); feature: marine epipelagic mixed layer (ENVO:xxxxxxxxx); material: "saline water (ENVO:00002010), including plankton (ENVO:xxxxxxxx)" | depth 140 m | reverse complement strand
TTTGGATCCACAGCGACGTGGCGGGCATCACAGGTCGCATATGAGGCTGGTACGACGACATTTGATTTGGTGTTGAATAACAAGCAGGTAGCGCAGGTCGGTATGCCTGTTAAAGGTGAGTTAAATGTCAGAAACGCTTTGGGTGCAATTGTCGCTGCCAACAGTGTTGGTGTGGGGCCTAAAAGATCCGCTGCGGCGTTACGGCAGTTTCAGGGGGTTAAACGACGACTCGAGGTTTGTGGTGTTGTAGACGATATTACTGTCTACGATGATTTTGCTCATCACCCAACGGCCATACGTGAGACGTTGGCGGCTATGCGTTCGATCTCTCAATCAGGAAGGGTCTGGGCGCTTTTTGAACCGAGGTCCGCCACGTCATGTCGACGGGTGTTTCAGCAGGAATTTAGTGAGTCGCTTCGGTTGGCCGATTGCGTGATCGTGACTGAGGTCTATCGGAAGAACATCTTGAAAGCTGACCGTCTGTCTGAACTTCAACTTGTTTCCGACCTTTGTTCGGTCGGGGTCGAGGCCACTTTTGCTCCGACAATCGAAGAGGTTATCTCGATTGTCGTAGAGTCAGCCTTACCCGGGGACCATGTAGTGGCTATGTCGAATGGAGGATTTGAAAACATTCATGAAAGACTGGTTGACGCGTTGGAGAAGCGATAACAGGGGCCGAGTCTTCAAGTGAAGGTGCTTCCAGGTGGATGGACGTTGTCGTATGTCGGGGATTGCGCGATCGCTGCGGAGTGCGAACAACGAATTAGCCCTGAGCTGAATAGCCGAGTGCTGAGGGTAGCCCAAAGTATTCGAAATCGGAAGCGCCCGGGTATTCGTGATGTCGTGGAGGGCTACTGTGGAATTACTATCTATTTCGACCCTCTTCAGGTAGATATCTCGACAATCATTTCTGACTTAAGGTTTGAGATTATTCGATGGTGTGAGGTTCAGGTGCCGTCTTCTAATCGCCGTTTAGTTCGAGTCCCAGTTTGCTATGGGGGAACCTACGGTCCCGATCTTCAAGAGGTCGCCGACTTTGCTGAGTGCAGTGAAGCAGAGGTCATTGAAAGGCACACCGAGGTTATCTATCGTGTGTATATGTTGGGATTCTTGCCTGGCTTTGCCTACATGGGGTCTGTAGCACCAAGTATATGCGTTTCACGTCGTCAGTCTCCGAGGTTGAATGTTCCAGTTGGGTCAGTAGGAATAGCCGGTCGACAGACGGGCGTCTACCCACTCACTGCGCCTGGTGGTTGGCAATTGATCGGAAGAACTCCAGTTGCAGTGATTAACTTTGGTCCGCCGATGGTCTTCGCCTTTCACCCGGGAGACAATGTCCAGTTTGAGGCTGTCAGTTCAGAAGTGTTTGATGATCTTTCAACAGCGGTGTGAGCGATGAGCGTTGTCGTTCGGCGCCCAGGATTGTTTACAACGGTTCAGGATACTGGTCGTTGGGGGTATCAACAATTTGGAATGCCGGTCGCTGGCGCGATGGACATGTTCTCGTACCGTTTGGGCAACTATCTTGTTGGCAACAAACCGCCATTGGCCAGTCTTGAGATTACCCTCGCTGGGCCGGAATTGGATTTTCAAGAAAATTGTGTTTGCGCAATCACAGGTGCTGAATTTGAGGTGTACGTCGATGACGTTGAAATTGGACTAAATAGCAGATTCGCAGTGCGTTCCGGACAGCATTTGAGATTTGGTCGGCTCCGATTTGGGGCAAGAGCGTACTTGTCAATATCCGGTGGGTTCGACGTGCCGTTAGTGCTTGGGAGTCACTCGACCCACGTGATGACTGGAATAGGTGGCATGAATGGGCGAGTGTTAAGGGCCGGGGATTTGCTTGAAATAGGTAGAAGACGAGACCGATTACTACCACGAGTGAAGTCGGCGACACCTAGAGTTAAGCTTCCGCAAGGAGGTTCGGCGGTACGAGTCATCGAAGGACCACACCTGGAGACCATTGAACTAACCAGCGCGAAGACCTTTGTGCAGTCACGATATCGTATTACGAAGAATTCGGATCGAATGGGGTATCGTCTAACTGGTGAACCTATAGCTGCTTTAGGAAATGAGGCTGTTGTCTCTGCTGCGGTGCCAGTTGGTTCAGTTCAGGTGCCTCCAGATGGTTTGCCAATTGTTTTGATGGCGGATCACCAGACGACAGGCGGCTATCCTCGGATTGCGACCATCATCTCTGCAGATCTTCCGGTAGTAGCGCAGCTGAAAGTGTCTGACTGGATTGACTTTGAGTTTTGCGAGCGATCCGAGGCTATTGCAGAACTGGTGGCGCAAGAGAGGGCTCTGATGGCAGTGGGTGACTGAGATTGAGCGAGAGTGGATCTAAGACGTGACTGAATGTGATGTGGCTTTTCGACGCTTGCGCGATGTATTTGGAACGAGAATCATTCAGGAGATGCCGTTAGCGTCGATGACAACCTTTAAGGTTGGCGGTTTTGCAGACGTATTTTTTGAAACATCAGTTCCGGAAGAAGTGATCAGAGTTACAGAAATGCTGGCAGACATTGACTGGCCTATCACGGTTTTGGGAGGTGGTTCGAATGTGGTGGTCAGTAGTCGAGGTATTCGAGGTCTCGTCATTCGAATGAGGCGGGGCAGGATTTGTCTGGCGCGGCCCGGGGTTGTTCAGGTGGATGCGGGTGTGTCCATTAATGAACTGGTTCGATGGACAATCGTTCGTGGACTGGGAGGACTTTCGAAATGGGCAGGTACTCCTGGCACGGTTGGAGGCGCACTACATGGGAATGCTCATTTTCAAGGTGATTTAATTGGCGACAAAGTCGTCTCTGTCGGAATTGTCAATCAACAGGGGCGGGCGTTTGATGCAAGTGTTGCGCAGATGCGTTTTGGTTACGACACGAGTCGCTTGAAAGAGGAAAAGGAATGTGCCCTGTGGGCGGAATTTGCCGTCTATGAAGACGGGCCCCAAACCTTGCGAAATATTGCAAGGCAGTCCGTGGCTTATCGTAAAGAGACTCAACCGCTTAGCGCGAGAAGTGCGGGCTGTGTGTTTCAGAATCCAGACCAAGAGTCTGATAGTCTGCTACACGGAAGCGCCGTTTCGGCTGGCGCGCTAATTGAGAAGGCGGGACTAAAGAATCTCTCGGTCGGAGGTGCACGTGTATCAACGCTACATGGGAACTTCATTGTGGCTAACGAAGCAGTAACATCGGAAGATATTCGTACGTTGATTGAAACCTGCCGCACAGTTGTTCATGAACGATTTGGTATAACTCTTCGTGACGAAATTGTCTATTTGGGGGAATTTTGACTGGATTTACGGCGCCGGTGAGACCAATCGATGAGGGGCAAACAGCCACAGTCCTTGTAGTCGAAGGCGGCACTCGGCTAAATGGGATTGTTGATGTCAAGGGCAACAAGAATGCTGCGCTTCCACTGTTGGCTGCCTGCCTTCTGACAGATGAATTATGTGAATTAACCAACGTGCCCCAAATCAGAGATGTGGGTGTAATGGTAGAACTGCTTCAAGGACTTGGAGCAGAGGTGGGCGGGGTTGGGACTACAACGTTACAAATTCAATGTCGCAACATCACCGGGAATGAGCCTGATCCCAAACTTGTTGGTCGGCTTCGTGGTTCAGTGCTTCTCGTTGGGCCGTTACTAGCGAGAATGGGGTCAGTGCGTCTCGCCCCTCCCGGTGGTGACTTTCCTGCCCGTCGAACTATCAATTCTCATTTGCAGGCGTTAGGCGCGATGGGGGTAGTGGGTTCTTCTGACGAGTTCCACGAGTTCTTGACTCCGGACGGTCTGAAACCGGCATCGATTTACTTGGAAGAAGCGTCCGTGACGGGCACCGAAACTGCTTTACTTGCGGCATCAACTGCATTAGGTCGAACAGAGATCAGGCACGCTGCGTGTGAACCCCACGTCAAAGAATTATGTGAATTTCTCGAGACTATGGGAGTTAAAATTCACGGTGCTGGCACTCCAACCATTGAAGTTGTGGGGGGAATGAAGCTTGGTGGCGGGAGTCGTCGGCTTCGAGGTGATTATATTGAAGCTGGGAGTTGGGCTGTTGCGGCTGCTGTGACGGGAGGCGAAATTGAAGTTCGAGGCGTCGAAGCCTCAGACCTGGAACCGATCGTGGCGATATTGGATCGGATGAATGTCGTGTGTTCGGTGGGCGACGATTACTTAAGAGTGTCACCTTCGGAAGTCAGGAACGTTCGTCAGATTACGACAGCGCCGTGGCCAGGTTTTCCAAGCGACATGGTAAGTCTAGTCAGTGTTTTAGCGACTCAAGCGAGAGGCCGAACACTGATTCATGATTGGATGTATGAATTGCGATTATTTGCCCTTGAGCAATTGAGTGGAATGGGGGCCGATTTATTTCTATGCGACCCACATCGAATGATCGTAAATGGGCCAACTAAACTAAAGGGACGGCATCTAGATACACGGGACCTACGTTCAGGAATGGCTTTGATTGCCGCGGCTCTAGCTGCAGACGGTATAAGTCGTGTTGGGCCGATTGAGACGGTTGAGCGTGGTTACGAGGATCTTGTAATGCGGCTTAAAACGCTTGGTGCCATAATCGAGTTAGAACCCGCACAAGAGTGAATTCGCTGATGGCGCATCAACGAAGTTAGTCGAATAGATCATTGGAAATTACGTCTGTGTTTTCAGGAATGTCGAATTGAAAGATTGAGTCTGGGAGATTAGGGTTCTCTTCTAGATCTGTAAAGACATAGGTTGACTGCCCTCCTTGGAGGTCTTCTGTAGAGAGGCCCGTAATGCTTAAGCTTAGACGGTCTACTGTCAGTATGATCCATTCGTAGTCGGTATCGCCAGAGTTCGGTGTGAGACGAATAGTCCAAGATTGGCCCGCGTTCACTTGCTCCTCGTAACTTGCAGAAAAATCGTCTAAGAGATTTCCGTCATCCGTCAGAAATAGTCCCGCTGTTGAGGTTTGGTTTTCGCTAGAGATTGGGGTCACTATTACTTGTCGGTCAGCAGGAAAATGAGAATATAGGGTTCTTCCGTCAGAGACGTAGACCTTGCGGTTCTCGGTCTCGTAGGTCCAACGCATTTTGCCGGGCTTTTTAATGGAAACTGTTCCGGTTTCTGTTATTGATACCGTGATAAGACCACCGGAGTACCGATGTTCAAAACGCGCGGAGAAGCCCTGAACGGAAGAGAATTTCTCTTGAAGATCCACGACAAGTTGCTCTATGGGGGGTGCTCCAAGTGGTTGTGCCACAGTGCTTTGAGTATCAATAGAAAGACAAACCACTATCGATATAAACAGGATGAAAATCCTGTTTCTGAATTCAGGCAATTTTGGGAGATTGGTGACAGATGGAGTTAGCCGAGGGCGCCAGCCTTCGGCGGTGCCTGTTTGGGCGCTTCTTTTTCCTCTGTTGGAAGTTTGGCGGCCAGCCATTCTGAGATCCCTCCCTCTAGGGCACTGGCTTGATATCCCTCCCTGAGTAAATGAGCAACGACGCGAGCGCTCACTAACTCCTTGGGGTCTGAGTCGTACGCAACAATCTTTTTGTCACGAGGAAGCGGCGATAGATCGAGAACCGTAGGTTCGATGCGGACTGCCCCAGGAAGTTTCACCGTGCTGTGCTCGTAAGGATATTTTAAACGAACATCAACTAGGCAGGGAGGTGTCGCGCTTTCCAGTTGGGTGCTCAGATCTTCTTTTGTGATTCGTGGAACTGGCATGTCTCGATCATAGCATCATGGAGCTACGCGCACATCATTGAGTCACAAACCTGTCGACTGCCTTCCTGACCGTGTCGTAGTCATTCGGTAACTCTTCTGGCATGTTCGCGCATTGTGATTCAACACCTGGTAAACGTTTCTCGTGATAGCCCAACTTGAAATCCGTAAACTTTAAACCGTTCGCAGTCGATATTACGACGACGCGTTCCTTTGCCGTTATGACATCTTTTTTTCGTAGATTGGTTAACGCGGCAAGTGCGACTCCGGTATGCGGACAATTAAACATCCCGGTTTTGTCGGCGCGATCGGCTGCTTCCGCTAATTCTGATTCGGTTGCCTGTGCCACGATGCCGTCGTAAAGCTTCAATGTATTTATGGCCTTTTGAATTGAAACCGGATTTCCGATTTGAATAGCCGAGGCCTGAGTAGGTTTGGCGTGAACGGCGGTAAAGTTCCAATTATCCATGTAGGCGAGATACAGAGGATTTGCCGCGACAGCCTGCGCTACTACTATGCGTGGTCGCTTCTTGATAAGGCCTAGTCGGATCATCATTTCGAATCCAGCACCAAGAGCGCTCACGTTGCCCAAATTTCCGCCTGGGATCACAATTACATCTGGGACCTCCCAATCGAATTGTTGCACTATTTCGATACCGACGGTCTTCTGTCCCTCGAGCCGCAGACTGTTCATAGAGTTGGCTAGATAGATACCTTCGTCGAGTGCCAAACGGGACACAATTTCCATGCAACCATCGAAATCCGTGTCTAGTGCGAGTACATGAGCTCCGTTTGCCAAGGGTTGCACAAGTTGGGCTGTTGAAACTTTTCCACGCGGTAGGATGACAATCGCTGGTATTCCTCCAGCGGCAGCGTAGGCAGCCAGCGAAGCGGATGTGTCGCCGGTTGAAGCGCAGGCAACTGCACGGATGGTGCGGCCTTCGGCGATCATCTGTTTGACGACCGAAACGAGAACCGTCATGCCGAGGTCTTTAAAGGAGCCGGTGTGGGAGTTTCCACAGAGTTTGACCCAGAGTTCTTCTAGGCCAAGTTCATATCCAAGACGCTCGGCCCAGAAGAGATTAGTTCCACCTTCATCCATCGAAACAACATTTTCATCATGAACTACGGGACAGACCCACTCCTTCTTGCCCCATACCGATGATCCATAGGGCCACGTCGTTCGTTTATATCGATCGTCGAATAGATTAATCCAGTCACTTGAACTGCGCCTACCGAGAGCTTCGATGTCGTGTGTCACTTCTAAAAGGTTTTGACATGTTGGGCAACGATACAGTGGTTCGGCAAGCGGATATTCCGTGGGACAGCCGGCAATGCACCGAAAAACCGCCTTATAAGACATCGGAGTAATATCTTACCTGTTTAAAGGTTCGCTCAAAAAACATGCTGGCTATTTAACTGGCACCGCTAAGAAACTGGTGGACCGCATGGGATTCGAACCCACGACCTCCGCATTGCGAACGCGGCGCTCTCCCAACTGAGCTAGCGGCCCAAGATGATAAATCGATAGGAATCAACTTGAGATTGTACATCAGACATTTTGTTGTTGGACCAGAATGGATACGTGAAAGAGGAGTCGACAGTACCGTCGAAAAGGATATTAGTTAGAGGTTATTGTCTGCAGATTCCGAGGGATTATGTTCGAGAAGTGACAAATACTTCAGGGCGCCGCCTGTATTGAAAAGTACGACACTGTCGTGCTTGGTAATTGTTCCCTGTTGGCGCAAGTTTCGAAGTGCAGCGAGTGTGGCACCTCCTTCCGGAGAGGCGCTTATTCCTTCCAGTCGGCCGATATCTCGCATTCCCGTGATCATTTCTTCGTCACTAACCGCTAAGGCTAAACCTCCACTTTCGCGCACTGCCCGAAGAATCAAAAAATCTCCGACGGCATTTGGCACCCGAAGGCCGTCGGCCGTGGTTGTTGCTGAATTCCAGGATTCCGCGTGGTTCAGTCCCGAATTAAACGCGTGGACGATGGGCGCGCAACCTTCGGCTTGGACAGAGACCATTTTTGGCCTTCGATGGCCTGATACCCAACCGAGAGATTCGAGCTCTGAGAAAGCTTTCCACATCCCTATGATTCCGGTTCCTCCTCCGGTCGGATAGATAAACCAGTCTGGCCATGACCAATCCAATTGTTCGGCAACCTCGTAGGCTAGTGTCTTCTTGCCTTCTACGCGATATGGTTCCTTAAGAGTTGAAATGTCATACCAGCCGCGGTCTGCTCCTAATTTGGCGGCCTCTCGACCTGCATCCGTAATGAGACCCTCTATAAGTGTTACGTCGGCGCCGTATAGCTCACACTCCAGAATGAATGGTGGTTTTGCATCCTTCGGCAGAAACACTTTGGCTTCTAGTCTTGCCCTTGCCGCGTAAGCCGCAAGGGCGTTTGCGGCGTTTCCTGCGGAAGGAACTGACAGACATTGCGCACCCAAATATTTAGCCTTCGTCACTGCAACCGAGAGCCCTCTTGATTTAAATGAGTTAGTGGGACTTAGCGATTCATCCTTAACAAGAATAGTCCGAATGTCGAGGAGTTCCTCAAGGCACGGAGTCCTTAGAAGGGGCGTCATCCCCTCTCCGAGCGTCACAGGTTCTTGATCGGTGTGGATCGGTAGTACTTCACGGTAACGCCATAGGGTCGGTTGACGGGACTCAAGCGACCTTTTCTTCCATATAGTGCCGAGCTTCTCTAAATCGTATCTGGCAAATAGTGGCGCGCCGCATTTATCGCAGAGGTGGTGCGGTTGGTCGGGGTTATAAGGTCGAGCCCCGCAAGGGCGAGAGCATTGAAGTGATACTAAAAAGGTCATACTGAAACGCTAGGTTTACTCACTGAGGCCTAACGTTGGAGAATTTCATCGTCCTTTTCCTTCTGAAGGTCGTCTATTTCGTGGATATGCTGGTCGGTAACTTTTTGAACCTTGTCCAATGCATTATGTTCGTCATCTTCTCCAAGCTGATGATTTCTAAGTAGTTTCTTGAGACCGTCGTTAATGTCTCGTCGAATCTGTCGAACGGCATTACGACCTTCCTCGGTGAGTTTGTGCACGAGTTTGGAGAGTTCTTTGCGACGCTCTTCTGTTAATGGTGGTACGGGAATACGTACAACCTTGCCATCGCTACTTGGATTTAGGCCAAGGTTAGCGGTGCGGATGGCCTTCTCGATGGCTGTTATCTGTGAAGGATCATAGGGATTAGCCACAATCAGTGTTGACTCTGGAACGGAAAGGCTGGCGACCTGATTTAGAGGAAGTTGAGAGCCGTAGGCCTCTATTTGAACGGAATCTAGAATGCCCACAGATGCACGGCCAGCTCTGACGCTACTTAGTTCGTTGCGGACGTGTTTAACTGCCTTACCCATTCGTTGTTGTGCTTCTTCAGATGCTTCTTCTGGTCCACTGATATCCATTTTTGCCTCGTCGTAATACACTGATCAGGATGTTACGATTGATCCGACTGATTCTCCTAAAACAGCCCGACGAATATTTCCGTCGGTATTGAGGTTGAAGACTACGATCGGTAGGTCATTGTCCATGCAGAGGGAAATTGCGGTGGAGTCCATGACCTTAAGCTGTTGCTCAAGTACTTGAAGATATGACACTTTTTTTATGTGAGTTGCTAAAGGGTCAATTGTTGGATCAGATGAGAAAATTCCATCAACTTTTGTTCCCTTTAGAATGATTTCAGCCTTGATCTCCATTGCACGAAGGGCCGCCGCAGTATCGGTTGAGAAATACGGATTTCCGGTGCCTGCGCCAAATACGACGACACGACCCTTTTCCAAGTGGCGGATCGCGCGGCGGCGGATAAACGGTTCCGCGACTTCACGCATCTCGATAGCAGTGACTACCCGTGTTTCGACACCGTATCGTTCGATTGCGTCCGATAAGGCTAGGCCATTTATTACGGTTGCAAGCATGCCCATATAGTCTGCTGTAGCACGATCCATTCCTTGGGCACTCGCAGCAAGGCCCCGAAAGATATTCCCACCGCCGATCACAACAGCAACTTGCACGCCCTGCTGTTGAACTTCGGCTATGTCTCTAGCGATCCATTCTGCTGTGTTAGAGTCAATGCCAAAATTTTGCGAGCCCACCAAGGCTTCGCCAGAAATCTTCAAGAGAACTCGTTGGTATTTGCCAGCCGGCATGTGATTTCTATTCGTCGGTCTCGCCGACTTTGAATCGCGAAAATCTCGACACGGAAATATTCTCGCCGAGTTTGGCTATTGCCGCTTGAATCAGTTCTCCGATTGATGTCTTCGGATCGCGAATTGAAGGCTGGTCAATTAGAACAATTTGCTCATAATAGCTTTTTAGTTTACCTTCGACGATTTTGTCAATTACGGCCGTTGGTTTGTCCGAATCCTTAAATTGTGCGCGATAGATCTCTCGTTCGTTGTCGAGATCATCGGTCGGAACTTCCTCACGCTTTGCATAAAGAGGATTAGCTGCGGCGATATGCATTGCTATCTCTTTTACTAAACCTTGAAAGTCTTCAGTTCGAGCAACAAAATCGGACTCGCAATTAACCTCGACTAGGACACCTACCTGGCCGCCAGGATGGATGTAGTGCCCAACAAGACCCTGTGCGGTCGTTCTTCCGGCCCTTTTTGCTGCCTTGGCTTGGCCTCTGGTGCGAAGGATTGTTACAGCTTTGTCGAGATCTCCTTCAGCCTCTGTAAGAGCAGCTTTGCATTCCATAAAGCCGGCCGCAGTTATGTCACGTAGAGCTTTGACTTGAGTTGCAGTGATTGCCATCTTATAAATCTTCCTCTAGATTCGATAAAAAGACTAGGGTTGGTTCAACGATATGTGTCGAGGCCCAACCGATAAAACCTCGCCAGTTAACAGCGAGCCGTCAGACGGAGGCAGGAGACGGTGTCTCAGACGTTGTTGCGGCGACCGCATCATCGTCGGAGACTTGGGGGTCGTTCTCAGAAGACTTTGCGGCTTGTCGATGATCGCGTCCTGAGATGACTGCATCTGCAATGCGGCTCAAAAACAACCGGATTGAACGCAAGGCATCATCGTTGCCAGGGATGACGTAGTCAACATCATCGGGGTCGCAGTTTGTGTCCACTATGCCGATGACCGGTATCTTTAATTTTCTCGCCTCGTCCACAGCGATCTTCTCTTTCCGAGTGTCAATGACGAAGACGGCGTCGGGAAGGCGAGACATCTTTCTGATTCCATCGAGATTCCGTTGTAACTTGCGTTTCTCCTTCTCTATCTTCGCTATTTCCTTCTTTGAGAGTGACTCGTAGCGACCATCCTCTGCCATCGCTTCAAGCTCTCGCAATCGACCGATACTTCGTTGGATGGTCATGAAATTTGTTAAGAGCCCGCCAAGCCATCGCTGATTGACGAAATACATTCCGCAGCGTTCAGCTTCTTCTTGAACGAAATCTTGTGCCTGACGCTTCGTTCCCACGAAAAGCACGGTCTGACCGTTTGCCGCTAGCTCTGATACAAAGTCTTCGGCTTCTTGAAAGAGTTTTGCCGTTCTTCCGAGGTCGATGACATAGATCCCATTTCGCTGGCCAAAGATGTATTTCTTCATCTTTGGATTCCAGCGCTTTGTCTGGTGGCCGAAATGGGCGCCGGCCGCCAGTAATTCTTCCATAGTGATCGACTTCAAACTGCCTCCGTCCAATTCCAGTGGCTACCGCTTGCTAAATTGAAATCTCTTCCGAGCACCGGCCAGACCATATTTCTTTCTCTCCTTGATTCGTGCATCACGAGTCAAAAGTCCAGCTTTTTTGAGTGGTGATCGAAGTTCAGGGTTATACCGTACCAATGCCCTGGCAATGCCCAACCGAAGTGCTCCAGCTTGGCCAGCGAAACCACCTCCGGTTGTAGTGGCAAAGACGTCAATTTTGTCAGCTACTTCGACCAATTGAAGTGGCTCGGTTATTTGTTTTCTAACCGACGCAATTGGGAAGCCTTGTTCCAGTGGAATCCGATTAACCGTTATTGTGCCACTACCAGACCTTAAGAATACACGGGCCGTCGATGTTTTTCGGCGGCCTGTTCCATAGTGAGGCTCAGTTGGTGTATCGACTAGGGTTGGATCTACGTCTGTGTCCACTTCCACGGCTACGACACCTCGTGTTCACTTGGTTGCTGCGCCGAGTGTGGATGCTCAGGACCCGCGTATACCTTGAGCTTCCGATACATGGCGCTTCCTAACTTTGTTCTTGGGAGCATTCCACGAACGGCCTGCTCAACAATTCGGGTCGGTTTGTCTTGAAGCAGTGACTTCGCCCTGGTTTCGGCCAGGCCACCAGGATATCCACTGTGGTGGCGGTAGAGCTTTTGTTCGTTTTTTCGACCGGTTAGTTTGATCCGTTCAGCATTGACAATAATTACGTGATCGCCCAGATCGAGAAAAGGTGTGTAGCGGGGTTTATGTTTTCCTTGGAGAAGCTTGGCTGCTTGGGTAGCTATTCGGCCAAGAACACGCGAATTAGCATCAATTACGTGCCAACGTCTAGTTATCTCATTCTTCGATGGGACGTAAGTTTTCATACTCTTAGCTTGGCACAACTACACTACAGCGGACAGATATAGCCGCAAAAATGTGGATTTTACGGAGAATGACCCGAACTGTCAAGAAAGGGACTGGTTCTATTCTTGTTGAAGTTTACCTTATAGAGAGAATTGTTGAGCCGTATATTAGTCAGTTAGCGGTGATCGATTTATGCTGTCCTTTAAAATGACGCCGGGTTCCCACTTCTCAGTCTGTTGATCTTGGGCTGACAATCGATTTGCTGTAAAACTATATGTTTCCGTGCCTAATAAACTAACGAATCGACAACTAGCGGTGAGTGGGAAGCTGGATGACCAGTCACTGGATGCACTGTTAATTACACATCTTCCCAACATCAGTTACCTCACGGGCCTCCGAGCGAGTGCTGGTGTGGCGTTGCTGGGGCAGAAAGAACTTCACCTGGTCATTGACTCTAGATACTTGAGCGTGGCTTCTTCTCTTGTGGAGACCGAGTCCGGACCCGCTGACCTCACGATTGTTCCGGTAAACCAGTCGTACGATGAGTCTGTTGGAAACCTAATTGCAGAAATGGGCTATTCACGGATTGGTGTCGAAGCCGAGTGGATGAGTCTGCGGCAATGGAACTGGCTCGCACGCCGTTTTGAAAGAGAAGTTCAGACGTTTGTACCGGTTGAAGGAATAATCGAAGGCAGTCGCGTCATTAAGGACGAAGATGAGATAGCTTGTTTTAGGTCGGCTGGTCGCTTGATTGCATCGGCGATAGAGCCAATTATTGAATTGGTTCGGAAAGGCCGAAAAGAGCTTGAAATCGCTGGGGGTATTGACTCGGTACTCGCGTGGAAAGGTTTTGAAGACAGAGCGTTTTCAACAATGGTGGCATCTGGACCAAACAGCGCGTTACCTCATGCTCGCCCATCTGAGCGTGTCGTTTCGGATGGAGATCTGGTCTTACTGGACTTCGGAGGCGTCTACAACGGATACTGCGTTGATGTATCGCGGACGGTCTGTATCGGACCGGTGGAGGAACAGTCTCGGCGGTTTTATTCGGCGGTACTAGAAGCACAGGAAAGTGCGATAGCGGAAGTCGGACCAGGGGTTGTTGCTAGTAAAGTGGATGATGTTGCCCGCGCTGTCTTGGCTAATCACGGATTCCCGGAGGCATTCGGCCATGGGACTGGCCATGGTCTTGGTCTCGAGATTCACGAAGCGCCACGGATTGGACGGAGAGGTCAGCCTGGTTGTGACGTCGTCCTCGAGCCTGGCATGGTGTTTACCGTGGAGCCAGGTCTGTATGTACCAGGTGTTGGGGGTGTGCGACTTGAAGATGACGTGCTAGTGACTGAAGAGGGTGGCGAAGTCTTAACGCGTCCATAGGGATGATCGGCTATTTTAGAGAATGCGAGCACCCAGAGTGACGGGGTTATCGATTGCTGCAACGGCGACCTAGGTGGAACAAAACAATGAGTGATTTTGAAAGAATAGAACGGATGGTCGAATTCATGAATGCGCACGGGCTCTCAGAGTTTGAGCTCGAAGAGGATGGACGACGTGTTCGACTTCGAAAGGCGCAATATATCGGAGAGGATTTGTCCAGGGGATCTGGTGGTGCCGCAATCAAGGATTTAGACGTGTCGTCTGAGTCGATGACGCTGGAAGGCGCAGATGAGAATGGGGGTCTTGTTGTTGTGAAGTCACCGATTGTGGGCACTTTCTATCGAGCGCCAGATCCTGATGCTGCCCCTTTCGTAGAAGTTGGAGTGAGCATCAAAAAAGGCCAGGTGCTTTGCATTGTCGAGGCGATGAAACTGATGAACGAAATTGATGCGGAGGAAGGTGGTGAGGTGGTAAGTATTTTTGTGGAGAACGGACAAGCGGTTCAGTACGGCGACAAGTTGTTCGCGATAAAGCCATCCTGAGTGTCCTGCCAAGGACGGTCCTGAAAATAGTCACCTACGTCCGGAGCGGTCCTTAAGTTATTTATGCTAACCAAGATACTGATAGCCAATCGAGGCGAAATTGCGCTGCGAGTAATTCTGGCGTGTCGAGAGTTGGGTGTTCGGACAGTCGCTGTTTATTCTGATGTGGACGAACATGCTCTACATGTTCGCTATGCCGATGAAGAGGTCTGCATTGGCCCAGCCAGAGCCGCGGAGAGTTATTTGAATGTGCCGGCTATTATCTCAGCAGCTCAATTGACCGGAGCTGATGGTATTCATCCGGGGTATGGTTTTTTGTCGGAGAGTGCATATTTTGCCGAAGCTGCAGAGATCTGTGGAATTACTTTTATCGGGCCTTCAATTGACAGTCTCCGTTTGCTGGGAGACAAGGCTCGTGCTAGGCATGCGATGAAAAAGGCTGGAGTGCCGATTCTTCCTGGTACGGCAGATCCTCCGGAGAGTGTCGATGCAGCGCTAAAGGCTTCGAGGCGCCTCGGTTTTCCATTGATAATTAAAGCGTCTGCTGGTGGCGGTGGAAGGGGTATGAGGATTGTTTATGACCCATCCGAAATTGAAACTGCCTGGACCACGGCTCAGCGGGAGGCTGCGGCTGCTTTTGGTGATGGCACTCTCTATCTTGAAAAGTACATTGAAGCGCCGAGGCATATTGAGTTTCAAATAATTGCAGACCAGAGTGGGAACGTCGTACATCTAGGAGAGAGAGAGTGTTCTATTCAGCGGCGACATCAGAAACTGATCGAGGAAGCTCCATCGACAGTGTTAACTGACCGGCAACGCCGCAAGTTGGGAAAAACGGTAGTAAATGCGGCTCGGGCGGTTGGTTATCAAAATGCCGGAACATTTGAATTCTTGATGGACGAAAAAGAACGGTTTTATTTTTTGGAGGCAAACACACGCTTACAAGTTGAGCATCCGGTGACCGAGATGGTGACGGGGATAGATATAGTCAAAGAGCAGATTCGAATCGCGTCTGGGGAGACCCTATCGTTCCGTCAAGACGATGTGGTTTTGGCCGGACATGCCATCGAATGTCGGATTAACGCAGAATCTTCTGTTACGTTTCGCCCGAGTCCAGGCACCATACGAGCATGGAGTGTTCCCGGAGGGCCAGGTATCCGGCTGGATACGGCTGCTCACACCGATTGTATCGTCAGTCCACATTACGATTCTCTTGTTGCAAAACTTATTGCCCACGGTGAGGACCGTGCGGAGGCGATTGCCCGAATGCAGCGCGCGCTGGCAATGACTGTCGTCGAAGGTATAGATACGACACTTCCACTTTTCCGCAAGATTCTTGAAGATGAGGATTTTATAGCGGGTCGTCTGAGCACGAGTTTTATGGATCGTTTTGGCGGCGAATGAAGTTCCCGGCGCTTTATGCGATCGTCGATTATCAGGCCGCACTTGATAAAGGTTGGGAAGTATGCGATCTCGCACGAGAGTATCTGGCTGGCGGCGCCAGGTTGGTGCAAGTTCGCGCGCCGGCAGTGGCCAGTTTCGATTATCTTGGGTGGTGTGATCGCGTTGTACGGGATGCTGCGGACTATGACGCTCAAGTGATTGTGAACGATAGGGCAGATATTGCCGCGATGGTCGGTGCAGCGGGAGTTCATGTCGGACAGCTTGATGTAGCACCAACTGATATTCGGCAGCGCTTGAGCAGCCGATTACTCGTTGGACTGTCGGTGCACACTCCCGAAGAGCTGAAGGAATCAGTCAACGCACCGATCGATTACGTTGCAATTGGTCCGATTTACAAAACCTCAACTAAGAACACAGGATATGAGGAAGTAGGACCGGAGCTGGTGACGCGGGCTTTTGAGATGCGGCCTTCTCGTCCCGTTGTGGCGATTGGTGGTATCAACTTGGAGCGGGCAATGGAGATTAGGAGAGCAGGTGCTACGAGCGTAGCAGTGGTCTCGGACCTACTCGAGGGAAATCGACCAGCACAACGGGTTTCTGATTATGTCAAAGCTTTGGAGAAACCTTTGTAAAGTAATCTTGCGTCAAATGTTTTACGGTGCCGATGAGAAAAAGTATTCCGATGAGATTCGGAAAGGCCATAAAGCCATTAAGAAGTGTTCCTAGGGCCCAGACCAATTCCACGGACACGACGGCGCCCACCATGATCAGAAGGGTAAAGACAATGCGGTAGGGAGTGATCGCACGAGAACCGGCAATAAACTCGACACATTTTTCCCCGTAGTAAGACCAGCCTATCAGTGTTGAAAAGCCGAACATAAATGAGCATAAGGCTACTAAGAGCGACGCGAACGGGACTGACGTCGATAATGCGGCAGCGGTTAGATCGCCGCTGGAGTGTTGATAGTTGGGATCGGTCCAAAGATTAGAGGTGAGAATTACAAACGCTGTAAGTGAGCAGACCACTATCGTGTCGATGAACACCTCAAATACTCCGACTAGACCTTGCTCACTCGGGTGATTGACCTTGGCGATGCCGTGAGCGATTGGTGCGGTGCCGAGCCCGGCTTCGTTTGACAGTACACCGCGGCTGACACCGGCGGCGATTACCTGGGAAAAGGACGCTCCTACGAACCCTCCGAGGGCAGCAGATGGAGTGAGAGCGCTGCCGATGATTAAAATTACAACGTTCGGAACTTCGGTGATATTCAGAAACAGATACGTTAGTGTTGTTAGAAAGTAGAGTGCAATCATACTTGGTACGATTCGTTCAGCTACGGCAGCAATTCGTCGAATACCACCAAGTAAAACGAGTCCAACGGCGATTGTGATTAATAGGCCTGGAATCCAGGCTGGCACGTTTTCCCAGCCAACGCTGCTGGCAGCTTCGATGAAGGTGCGCGCTACCGTGTTCGACTGGGCCATATTCCCCGTGCCGAGAAGTGCGCCACTTGCGCCAAAGAAGGCAAAGAGATAGGCAAGTGGACGGCCAAGTGCCTTAATGGGGATACCGCGCGCGATGTAATACATTGGGCCACTGGCCAATTCCCCATTTTCTCGAGTCACACGAAAATGAACACCAAGGACGGCTTCGGCGTATTTCGTAGCCATCCCGACGGCCGCACAGACCCACATCCATGCTATGGCGCCTGGGCCACCGATTAGAATGGCAGTTGCGACTCCTCCGATGTTTCCATTGCCTACTGTGGATGCCAAGGCGGTGGATAGGGCTTGAAAGGGCGTAATGGTTCCTTCTCCGCCACTGGATCTTCGGAAGATTCCGTCAATCACAGTTTTTGCGGCAAGGGGAAAATGTCGGACTTGTACAAAACCGGTGGTGACTGTTACTAGGCCGCCCACAACGACCAAAATTAACGGCATCGCAAACGGCTGCCACACAACCGCGTCAATGGCTTGGACAGTTCGGGTTAGTTGATCCACGCTGTCTTTATAACAGATCCGCCACCGCAGGAACGATGATTGCCAGAATGCCTAGAGGACAGAGCCATCGAATTAGAAAGCCCCACAACTTTGGCGAGGGAAACCACGCATTGTGCAGTTTGAGTTCTGCAAGAGCCCCATCAATTTTCCAGGACCACCCCACAAAGATCGCAGTCAGCAATCCTCCGATAGGCAGGGCAAAGTCGTTCCAGACAGTGGACATAAGAGTAAGAAAGTCGACGTTAAAAGTTGGTAATCGTGTGAAAAAATCGACAGAACCCGCCGACAACGCAGACGGAATTGAAAATAACAGTACCACAGCAGTTACGAGGGTGACGGAACGAGTCCGAGTCCAGTCGTAAGCGTCGACAAAGTGGGATACGGGGACTTCCAACAGAGAGATCATGGATGTCAACGCCGCCATTGTCAGAAGAACGAAGAACGCCGTACCGAAGAATTGGCCCCCTGGCAGTGTAGAAAAGAGCCGTGGTAGAACGGTGAAGATTAAACCCGGTCCGCTACTGGTGGGGTCAAAGTCTGGAATCGAGAATCCAGCAGGGAAGATGATAAACCCGGCCAGGAGTGCGATCATGGTGTCAAGAAGAACAACCAAGATGGCGGAGCCGGCAATGCCTTCTCGCTTCCGAAGGTAACTGCCATATGTGATCATTGCTCCCATTCCAAGACTCAACGAAAAGAATGCTTGTCCCAATGCGGCGCTGTAAATAGTTGGATCGAATAAGCGGGAGAGATCCGGTCTTAGGTAGTAAGAAATACCTGCAGCTGCGCCTGGCAAGGTTGATGCTTGTGCTGCAAGAAGAATCAACAGGGCGATGAGTGCAGGCATCAGCAGTTTTGTTACTCGTTCGATTCCTGATTTGACACCTCCTAGCAGCACCACAGCCGTTATTCCCAGTACTAAAAGAGTTAGCGCTACATTGGCGGTAGCATTTGCTGTGAAATCGGCAAAGAATAAACCGATAGCGTCTTGGTTGTTCCCGACTTGGTCAGTAAGAGTGAACCAAACATAGGCGACGGTCCAGCCTGCGATCACACTGTAGAAAGAAAGAATGCCGGCTCCCGTTAAAACCCCGAGACCGCCAACCAACCACCACCGTGTACCCGGACTTATCTGGTCGAATGATCCAACCGGCGATTGTTGACTGCGGCGCCCGATAGCAAACTCGGCAATCATAATTGGCATGCAGATGAACAGGACACAGAGAAGATAAATTAGGACGAAAGTTGCACCACCACCTTGGCCGACTTGGGTCGGAAACCCCCAAATGTTTCCAAGTCCAACAGCGGAGCCGGCTGCTGCCAAAATAAAACCCGCTCGAGTTCCCCAAGTTCCCCTGTTTGTTGTCATATGGTTTGACTCTTATAAGATCTCAGCATGGATGTGACCATTTATGGTCTAGGTCTGGATTCGAGTGTTGGGTATTAGTTGACTGAACGGCATTCTACTGAAACATAGTCAAAACCTGAAATAATGTATCGAGCGAGAAAATTGTCTCATGACAGATAGTCCTTACGATGCAATAGAGAAACGAACTCAGGAAGCAAAGCGTTTAGATGGAACTGCTGTTGCTACGGAGATTCGGGAAGGGTTGAGGTCACGTATCGACGCCTTCTGCCAGAAAGCCGGCCGGCCGCCCACTCTCGGCATACTCTTGGCTGGAAACGACCCGGGTTCTGAAATCTATGTGAGGAATAAGATGAAAACCGGGGAGGACCTGGGAATGGTGACCGATCTTCATCGTCTGGGTGATAACGCATCTTTGGATGAGGCATTGACTATCGTTCGTAGCTTCAATGACAGCCCGCAACACGATGGAATTCTTGTACAGTCACCTCTGCCGCAAGGGATGGGTGCTGACGCGGAGAAACAGGTATTTGATGCTATTGACCCAACTAAGGATGTGGATGGTTTTAGTCCCGTCAACGTTGGGCGTTTGATACAGAACAGAGAGGCGTTGACCCCGTGTACTCCAACTGGGATTATGGAATTACTCAAGCGCTGTGAAATTGAGATTAGCGGTAGACAGGTGGTAGTGATTGGCCGGAGTGATATTGTCGGAAAACCAATGGCGGCCTTGCTATTGCACAAGAATGCTACTGTAACGATCTGTCATTCACGAACAGTCAATTTGGCGCAGGCGGCTTCGACGGCAGATATTCTCGTGGCTGCGATTGGCCGCCCAGCGTTTGTCAGGAGAGAATTTGTTAAGCCGGGCGCAACAGTGATCGATGTTGGCATGAATCGATTGGACGACCGTGCAGAGGTTGAAGATATATTTGGTCCTGAGTCAAGAAAGTTGGCTGCTTTTGATAAACGGGGATCGGTGGTTACTGGAGATGTCCATCCGGAAGTTGGCGCGGTGGCTGGCGCTCTTACTCCAGTGCCTGGTGGTGTTGGCCCACTGACTATCGCCATGCTGATGTCAAACACGATTCGTGCGGCCGAGCTTCGACTTGCCGAGACGGACAGACAACTCTGAGATTGAAGAACTCGCAGCTCGGTTTATTCTTTCTGTTTAGCTATTAAGGCGTTAAGGACATCAGTGATTTGCTGTTCTGTCTCAAGATAACTACCGTCGGTGCGGATGATAAAGTCGGCGCCCTCTTCCTTCTGTCGACTAGGTAGTTGCGCATTGATTCGTTTCCGGGCTGCGATTTCGTCGATTCCCTCGCGTTCGAGAAGGCGGTTCAATTGATTGTCCGGTTGGCAAGCTGTCAATAGAACAAGGTCAAAGTCAGCTTGGCGATTTGTTTCAAATAGTAGAGGTATAGCTGCAATGGCAAAGCGAGCCTGTTTGTTAAGTTCGATCTGATCGAACCACTGGTCGATATCTTTTCGTACGTAGGGATGAATGATGTCCTCGAGTGCTTTCCGGTCTGACGTGCTATCAAAGACTCGAGCTGCTAGCTTTTTGCGATCAATCTGTCCGTCCTTCTGGAAGACACTTTCACCGAACCGGCTACGAATACTGGCATTGGCAGGGCAGTCGACCTGAACGACATCTCTGGCGATTCTATCGGCGTCAATGGTAGGGATGCCGTAGGAGCGAAATCTCTTAAGAACGTGTGATTTTCCAGTAGCTATGCCACCCGTTAGTGCAATTCTAAAGATTCCCACATTCAACTCGTGTGATTGACTCGGATATATTCACGCGGGAGTTTCCTCAGTGTCTTCAGCTGGAGCTATTCTTTCCTCAATAAATGTATTCCACTCGTGGCACTGTGGACATTGCCATAACAATTCCGTGCTTCGATATCGACAACGCATACAGACATGAGGATCGAGATAGAACACTGCATCGTGGGTCAAGTCGACGTAGCGACGAACCAGATTCTGATTGAAGTCCAGCTTGATTAGCGTGCGCCAGATCGCCTGATGAATTGCGAGTGCGTGGGGATTGTGGACAAGGGACTCAAACAAGAGGTCGAGAGACTTTGAGAGCTCGCCATGGCCGGCATAATATTGCCCGATGGCCAAACGTGCCCGCCAATCCTGTGGATTCGCGTCAATAAGACGTTGGCAAAGTTCGAGGAAACGCTCCGGCGCCTCATTATCAGAGTACGCGGTCTCCAGTCGACTAAAAGCCAAGTAAGATCGTTCAGGAGCCACTTTTAGCATCTCTGTCCAGGTGGCGATAGCCCTTTCTATTTGACCCATCTTTAACTGGACATCACCTAAATTTAGGTAAGCTGGAACAGTCTGTCGATTGAGGTCGATGGCGGTTTCGAAATGTCGGGTGGCCTGTTCAAGTGCATCTTCGCGCATAGCTTGGAGTCCTAATTCATTCTCCAGAAAAGCTACAATCGCTTGATCTTCTGGGCCTTCCGGATCAGCCGTAGCTTCATCCATTCGCTGGCGGAGTAATTGAGCCTCTCGCCATTGGTGTTGTTCTTCGTGTAGCTTTTCGAGATTTAGCAAAGCATATCGATTTCCAGAATCGAGCTGAACCACTTCAGAGAATGCTTCGAACGCCCGGTCTACAAAGCCACCTCGTTTAAAATCGAGCCCTAATGAGAATAAGACATAGGCATGTTGCAACCTTGTCAGGCGCGGACGTTGAAGAAGGCTTTGATGTACTTGTATTGCCTTGCTGACTTGACCTTTCTCGCGGTAAAGGTTTCCTAGAATTAAGTGAATATCGAGAGTGTCAGGATGTAGTTTGGCAGCTTTCGTCAGTTCTTCGATCGCCAAGTCCAATTGATTGGAGACTAGAAAATTCAATCCCAAGATGTAGTGAGGAGATTCTCGGGCTTTTCGGCGGTCGATCCACCGGCCTTCCTGAAGCTTGTAACGTTCCCAGGCCTTACCCACGGCGAGTCCTATTAGAAGGCCGAGAAACGAGGCAATGATTGCTATGTTGTCCATTATGGTCTTGGCTCTTGGAGAGCAATCTAGAAGAGTTGGGTCCTCCAGAGGTCGTGAAGATGTAATACGCCCATTACGATTTTGTTTCCATCAACAACGACAAGTGATGTCACGCGGTGTTTTTCCATCAGATTTAACGCGTGGGCGGCCAGCACTGAATCATTAATCGTATGCGGAGACGGTGTCATCAGACTTTCGGCTGTCTGATTCGTTAGGGACATGGGTTCCGCCAATCTACGTCGGAGATCCCCGTCGGTAATGACACCGGCGAGAGCGCCGTCCGAGTCAGTAACGCAAACCATCCCGAGCTGTTTTGATGAAATCATCGCCACAACCTCAGTCAACCTAGCAGACTTTGACACTCGCGGTAATTTCTCGCCGGAATGCATGAGTCGGGATACTTGCAGCAGGCGTTTGCCAAGGTAGCCACCAGGGTGAAGACTGGCGAAGTCTTCTTCCCGGAAACCTTTGTGAACTAGAAGTGTCATTGCAAGTGCGTCACCGAGTGCCAAAGCGGCAGTTGTGCTCGCAGTCGGTGCCAGGTTCATCGGACATGCTTCGCTGTCGACGTGACAATCAAGTGTGACGTCTGCGGTTGTGCCGAGTGTGCTTTCCGGCGCACCAGTAATTGAGATGAGTCGTGCTCCAAGTCGGCTTAGAGTCTCCAATAATCGCAAAACCTCTGGTGTTTCGCCGCTCTGAGACACAATCAGTAGAAGATCGTCAGTTTTAATTGCTCCGAGATCGCCGTGGACTGCTTCGGCTGGATGGAGAAAATATGCGGCGGTGCCAGTGCTCGATAGCGTTGCAGCAATTTTTCGAGCAATGATCCCTGACTTGCCGATTCCTGTAACGACGACGCGGCCACTACAAGCAGCCAAAAGTTCAATGGCAGTCATGAACCGGTCATCGAGACGCTCGGCAAGTCTATGGATCGCGTCCGCTTCAATTTGTAGGACCGTGCGTGCACGCTCAAGAGTTGTTCCGGTATCCATCATTTCAGTCTTTACTTTGCGAACTAGATTTCAGGGGAGGTAAGTTTGGCTATTGCGGCAATGTGCCGTAAGAGAGGTTCCAGGTCGTCGAGAGCCAATGCGTTCTTTGCGTCGCTTTTAGCGTGGTCGGGACTGTCGTGCACTTCCATGAATATCAGATCAACACCGGCTGCTACTCCTGCGGCGGCAAGCGTTGGAATGTATTCCGCTTGGCCGGAAGTAACGCCATCGCCTGCTCCTGGAAGTTGAAGGCTATGGGTTACGTCAAATACTACCGGGAAGCCCATCGACCTCAATATTGGAAACGCTCGCATGTCGACTACGAGATTGTTGTAGCCAAAACACGTTCCGCGTTCGGTTACGAGGATTTTGTAATGTCCGGTCGATGAAATCTTGCTGAGGATATGTCTGACGTCATGGGGAGATAGAAACTGTCCCTTTTTTATGTTGACAACCCGACCGGTTTTCGCTGCCGCTACCAACAAGTCAGTTTGACGAGAGAGAAACGCTGGGATCTGAAGAACATCAGCAACTTCGGCCACGGGACTCGCTTGATGCACTTCATGAATGTCCGTCAGAATAGGAACACCAATTTCTTCTTTCACTCGGGCTAGAATACGTATCCCTTCGGTGAGACCAGGGCCCCGAAATGACTTAATGGAGGTGCGGTTAGCCTTGTCGAACGAAGCCTTAAATATCAGGGGTATGCCACAGTCATCGGCTATTTTTCGGACGTTGTTTGCGATTTCGATGACGTGAGATTCGTTCTCGATGACACAAGGACCGGCAATCAATGCCAACGATTGCCCGTCACCTAGGACTATGTCGCCAACGGTTACTTGGGTCACAGTTCCATTATATTCGCGGTTCATCGAGTACCTTGCGGGTCGTCTCAATTAACGCCTCTGTGGTAGAGGCATGCTCACAAACGGCCTTCACGAAATCTGCGAATAAAGGGTGGGGTTGCAGTGGTTTAGATTGAAATTCCGGATGAAACTGGACGGCCACAAACCACGGATGCTCCGACAATTCTATGATTTCTACGAATTTTCCATCGGGAGAACGTCCAGACACTCGAAGCCCTCTTTCAAAAAGGGCCTTCTCGTAATCCCGGTTAAATTCGTACCGGTGACGATGTCGTTCATTTATCAACGTGTTCCTGTAGATATTGTGAGCACGAGATTCGGGTTCGAGTTGGCATGGGTAACTTCCAAGTCGCATTGTGCCACCTAAATCATCAATACCCAGCAAGTCTCTCAGTTTGTAAATTATCTTGTGAGGTGTATCTTCCGAACACTCGGTCGAGTCAGCATCCTTAAGTCCGCATACGTTACGTGCAAACTCAACCGCAGCCCACTGGAAGCCGTAACAGATTCCGAAATATGGAATTTCCCTTTCTCGCGCTATCCGCGCAGCTTCCATCATTCCCCGGCTGCCACGGTCGCCAAATCCACCCGGCACGAGGATTCCGTTAGCGTCGTCAAGTAGACGCTCCCCACCATTCGTCTCCAATGCTTCGGCCTCAACCCATTTAATATGAACGTTGACCTCGTGATTGAAGCCACCGTGGTATAGCGCTTCGTTCAGACTTTTATACGAATCCTCATATCCTACGTACTTGCCGACAACGTGTACAGTAACGTCATCCTTAGAGTGTTTAATTCGATGGGCTAAAGTTTCCCATTCTTTGATGTTGCATGTGGTGTCTGCTGGAAGATTGAGGTTCTTGAGCACGATGGCATCTAAGCCCTCAGTTCGAAGAACAAGAGGCACTTCATAGATACTTTCGACATCTTTAGCAGTAATGACCGCTTCTTCGTCGACGTCGCAGAATAGTGCGATTTTCTGTCGAATCTCTCTTGGCAGGATGCGATCCGTTCGGCAAAGCAGGATGTCGGGTTGGATACCGATGGAACGTAGGTCCCGCACGCTATGTTGGGTTGGTTTGGTCTTCAGCTCGCCAGCTGCACCGATAAAAGGGACCAGCGTAAGATGCACGTACAGGGTGTTCTCTCGTCCTACGTCTCGACGGAATTGGCGAATAGCTTCCAGATACGGTTGACTTTCGATATCCCCCACCGTGCCACCAATTTCGACAAGGACAATGTCGACATTCGAAACAGACTCGATTCCTTTCTTGATCTCGTTTGTGATGTGTGGGATAACCTGGACCGTTCGACCAAGATAGTCCCCGCGACGTTCTTTCTGAATGACTGATGAGTAAATCTTACCGGTTGTCCAGTTGTGATTACGGCTTGTTAGCGTGTTGGTAAACCGTTCATAGTGGCCGAGGTCTAGGTCTGTTTCCGCACCGTCCTCAGTTACATAGACCTCGCCGTGTTGATACGGACTCATTGTTCCTGGATCTACATTAACGTAGGGGTCTAATTTTTGAAGGGTGACACGGTATCCGTGACCTTCAAGTAGGCATCCAATGGACGCTGCGGCCAACCCCTTTCCCAGCGAAGAGACGACACCGCCTGTTACAAAGATATATTTCACTGGGAAGTCCTTGTCTGAGTCTGGATGATTCATTGAGATGCTCCGGTAATCATGATCTGTCTAACGGTTTCGAGATCTTCGGCTGTATCAACGCCGATGGGGTTATGTGCAGTTTCAAGAACTTTTATCCGGTAACCGTGTTCTAGCGCTCGTAACTGCTCTAGTTGCTCGGATTCTTCTAGAGGAGTTGGAGGCATTCCCGCTAGGCGTATCAAGAAGTCCCGGCGGTATACGTACAAACCCACATGTTTGTTGACTGTGGTGGTGCATTTAGAGCCGTGTAGGTCATGTAGGCCGGGGATAGCCGAGCGAGAGAAATACAAGGCAAAGTCGTTTTGATCGACTACGACTTTAACGATGTTGCGGTCGTTTATCTGGGTCGTCTCTTTAAGTGGTGTTCGTAAGGAAGACATGCATAAACTGGAATCATGGCTAAATGGTCTCAGTGCAATCTCGATGGTAGATGGGTCGAGGAGAGGTTCGTCGCCTTGCACATTGACAACGAGGTCGCAAGATAACCCTTCGGCTACTTCGGCTAGTCGTTCCATGCCATTGCGATGAGACGATTCAGTTAGTTGCGCTTTGCCGCCAAAGGCTACGACAGCATCCTGAATACGTTTGTCGTCGGTCGCTACGAGAACTGAGGCAGCTCCGGAGGCCGAAGCCGCACGGCGATACACGTGCTCAATCATTGGCCGACCAGAAATCTCAGCTAAAGGTTTGCCGGGTAGCCGGCTGGAATCGTAGCGAGCAGGGATAACTATGACGGCAGTGGCGTGAGACGATACTGTTGTGGTGCCCTGAGGCTCTACAGGGTGCACGGCGAATATTACCATACCCGCCCTATAGGCCTAGCTCTACTTAGAAACGAACGGTCCGGGTATCCGATACCGCTGGTATCTCTTGCAGTTCCTCTATTACTTGGTCTTTTAGTTGTCCCGATTCGTCATTGGACTCGACATTCACGACACCAACTGCACCAGACGGGCCCCGGCCTAGAGCAAAAGTGGCAATGTTGACGTCGTGTTTTCCAAGAACTGTTCCAACCTCACCGATTACACCAGGTTGATCGCTGTTTTTGACAATAATCAGTGTCCCTTGAAGGGTTGACTCAATCGGTACGCCGTCCAATAGCACCAGGCGGGGTTCATTTGGGGCGAAGACCGCGCCCTCCGCCCAGCGCTCGCCAGCGTTAGTGTAGAGCTTTACAGAAATTAAACTAGTGAAATCTCTGCTTCGAGAGCTCTGAGATTCAACGACTTCTACGCCGCGCTGGTCTGCTGTTGATCGTGCATTAACGAGTGTCACCGTTGAGGAGAGGACCTGTTTGAACAAACCTACCAAGACTGCTCCTACTAACATGTCGTGCTTTTTCTCAGATAACTCACCGTAGTACCTGACTCCGACTCCTTCGACTCTGTCGTCTGTGAGCTGGCCGAGTAGGCTACCAAGTCTTTCTGCTAGCACCATGTAGGGTTGAAGCTGTTTAGATTCCTCCGGTGAAACGGTAGGAAAATTGACTGCATTGCGAACCATGCCTGACTTCAAAAAATCTCGCACACATGTGGCTGTTTCAACGCCAACTAATTCTTGGGCCTCCTTGGTCGAAGCTGCTATATGCGGGGTGGCGACAACATTTGGATGGCCGATAAGTTCTTCGTTCATTGGGGGTTCGACCTGAAATACGTCTAGCGCAGCTCCAGCAACCTGGTTGGAGGTGAGTCCTTCGAGTAGTGCTACTTCGTCGATCAGATCGCCACGAGCTGTATTTACTATTCGTACCCCAGGTTTACATTGTGTCAGCCACGCACGGTCAATTAGTTGGACCGTTGCCGCAGTCGAAGGAATGTGTAACGTGACGTAATCCGATCGTGTTCTCAGTTCGTCTAGTGATAGCAGTTCAACGGCTAGATCCCCTGCAAGCTGAGTTGAGATGAAAGGATCGTACGCAACAACGGTCATTTCGAAAGCAGTCGCACGTCGAGCAACCTCGCATCCGATTCGACCGAGACCAAGTATTCCAAGTGTCTTTCCTCGTAGCTCAGCGCCTCGCAAGGATTTCTTTTCCCACAGGCCTCGCTTCATTTGGTTGTCAGCTGTCGCGATATGACGTGAGAGTGCCAGAAGTAGTGCACAGGTGTGTTCGGCAACACTGATGCTGTTTGCGCCAGGCGCATTCACAACCAAGATACCGTTTTCTTCAGCTGCGCCTAAATCGACATTGTCAACACCGGTACCTGCACGCGCGATGATACGCAGTTGCGGGGCCGCTGATATGAGCGCCTTTGTGACCTTAGTGGCGCTTCTGACTATCAGGCCGTCAGCGTCGGCGATATCATCTAGTAACTCAGGAGCTGGCCTTCCGGCACGTGCATCAACAGTCCATCCCTGTTCTCGAAGGAGGGCCGCGGCAGAGTCAGGTAGGGAATCGGCAATAATGATCTTCATAGCATTAAGTAGTTGGAAATTAATTCTCCGGCTCTAAAATAGGTTTTCATAACAGGTCGTACGTTAGTGCAGACGGCTCGCAGTGTTATGGCGATTGATTAAAGTATAATGTTTCGCCTCTTAAGGCGACGTTGGTTACTTTGGTCCTGATCGCACCACTATGGTGCAAATCGCTAGAATCGCCCATTTGAGTTGGCTTGAGTTCTCATGATTAGACATTTTTCCACAAGGTTTTCCACAATTTCTGTTGAGGTTCCTACTTTGCTTCGCGGGGACGTGCCCTAAAAAAATCATTCAGTGAACAAAAGATGATTCTGAATTTATGTTCGCCTCTAAAGATTTGTTCACAGCGAGCATTGACTGTCTGAGTGATTGAGTTGTGACGTTCTAGCTTGGGCCAGTGATAAGGAGTGAGTGACATATGAATCGAAAAGTTTCTGTAATCGGCTCTGGCAACGTAGGAGCGACGGCGGCACGCGGTATCGCCGACAAGGAACTGGCTGACGTTGTTATTTTGGATATCTTGGATGGGGTTCCTCAAGGAAAAGCTTTAGACATGCTTGAGGCTTGTCCGGTCGAGGGCTCAGACTCACGGGTGTTGGGTACAAATGACTATGCGGATACGGCAGGTTCGGACATCGTTGTTGTAACGGCTGGCTTGGCACGAAAGCCGGGTATGAGTCGAGATGATCTCCTTCATAAGAATTACGCGATCATCAAGAGTGTCACCGAACAAGTAGTGAAGTATTCGCCGGACTGCATCATCGTCCCTGTAACGAATCCGCTTGATGCGATGTGTCAGGTAGCCTACCGAAGTAGTGGATTTCCTCGTGAACGTGTCATTGGGATGGCTGGAGTTTTGGACTCGGCGCGTATGAGAACGTTCATCGCTCAAGAACTCAACGTATCGGTTGAGAATACCCATGCTTTCGTTCTTGGTGGCCATGGAGACACTATGGTGCCTCTTCCTCGGTATTCGACAGTCGCTGGGATTCCCATTACCGAGCTCATGAGTGCTGAAGTGGTAGAGGCGATTGTGGCTCGCACTGCGGGTGGTGGCGCGGAGATTGTCAAGCTGCTTGGCAGTGGTAGTGCTTACTATGCGCCGGGTTCAGCCGTCGTGGAGATGGTGGAGGCAATCCTAAAGGACAAGAAGAAGATCCTTCCGTGTGCAGCGTTTCTGCAAGGTGAATATGGGATCTCTAATCTTTTTGTCGGTGTACCGGTCAAATTGGGAGCTGCCGGACTGGAAAAAATTGTTGAAATCACTCTGAGCGCCGAAGAGAATGCTGCACTGCAGAAGTCAGCGGAGGCGGTTCGCGAACTTGTCCAAATCATTGATGTTTAACTCAATCTACGCCAAGAATTGAAGGACTCTGTGAAAATTCATGAATACCAGGCGAAGACGCTGTTTGCCGATTTTGGCGTGACCGTTCCCAAGGGCGAAGTGGCAAGGACGGGCGCTGAGGCTGGGGTTATCGCTGAACGTCTGGGTGGGCGGGTTGTAGTCAAAGCGCAGATTCACGCCGGTGGCAGAGGTAAGGGTGGTGGGATCAAAGTCGTTAATGAGGCGGCGGCTGCTGAGCAGGCAGCGAACGCATTGATTGGGAGCACCTTGGTTACACCACAAACCGGTTCCGAGGGCCGCCGAGTGTCGTGTGTGTTAGTAGAGCAACAACTTGAAATCTCCCGCGAGTTATATCTGAGCTTGCTAATCGATCGTGATCGGGCTCTGCCGGTCTTAATGGCGAGCTCCGAAGGTGGTATGGATATCGAGCAAGTTGCAGCCGAAACCCCAGATCTGATTCTTCGCGAGACGATTGGGGGATATCGATTCAAGAACCAAGAGACCTTATTCGGTTTTCAGGCGCGTCGATTGGCCTTTGGGCTCGGCTTACAGGGGGCTACTGCTAATGAAGCAGTAACCGTCATGAAAGCCTGTTATCAAATGTTTCGACAAACAGATGCATCGCTTATTGAGATTAATCCGCTGGTGGTTACTAGATCGGGACAAGTTCTTGCTCTCGATGCCAAGGTCAGCTTGGATGACAGTGCTCTTTTTAGGCATCCGGAGTTGGTTGGCTATCGAGATTTGGGAGAAGAGGAGGAGTTGGAGATCGAGGCTTCTAAATTCTCCTTGAATTATATTCGCTTGGATGGAAACGTTGGATGCATGGTCAATGGTGCGGGCCTGGCGATGGCCACTATGGACATCATCAAGTTGGCTGGAGGAGAGCCGGCAAACTTCCTAGACGTCGGAGGCGGCGCCAACGCCGAGCAGATTCGAAATGCTTTTCGTATTCTGATGGCTGATGGAAATGTCAAGGCCGTGCTGATTAATATTTTCGGAGGCATCCTGCGTTGTGACGTGTTGGCGGAAGGTGTGATCGCGGCGGTCACGGAACTCGATGTCAGCGTCCCAATTGTTATCCGCATGGAAGGAACGAACGTTGATGTTGGGAAGCGCATGTTGCAAGAGAGTGGGTTGAACTTTGCGACGGCAGACACAATGGGTGAAGCAGCGGAGACAGTGGTCAAGCTTGCCAGATCGGATGAGGATTAGAACGCAGACTTTAAATGGGTAGTGGTGTTTGTGACGGACGTAGTGAGCACGGGGAATTCATGATGGTTACAAGTATGCGGGGGGCAAGTTGTCAGTATTGATTGATCAAGACACCCGTTTGCTGGTCCAGGGGTTAACCGGTCGAGAGGGGACGTTCCATGCAAAACAGGCGGCTGAGTTTGGAACAACCGTTATAGGAGGCGTGACTCCTGGAAAAGGAGGCACGACGCACGAGGGCTGGCCAATCTTCAATACGGTGAAAGAAGCGACGGAAGAAACAGGCGCGAATGCCTCTGTGATTTTCGTTCCTCCGGCGGTGGCAGCCGACGCGATTTTAGAGGCATTCGACGCGGCAATAGAGGTCGTAGTCTGCATTACCGAAGGTATTCCGGTCATAGACATGCTCCCAGTTATGCGAGTCGTGGAAGATGGGTTTGTGAACAGTCCTCATCAGGGGCCTCGGTTGATTGGTCCCAATTGTCCTGGCGTTATTTCGCCGGGTAAGGCAAAGGCTGGAATTATTCCAGGGCATATCTGTAGTCAAGGACGTGTTGGTATTGTGTCCAAAAGTGGGACGCTGACTTACGAAGCTATTCATCAATTGACTTTGCTGGGCTTGGGTCAGACGACGTGTATCGGTATCGGTGGCGACCCTATGATCGGAACGAGTTTTGTTGCAGCCCTCGATTTGTTTGAGGCTGACGAAGAGACCGAGGCCGTTGTTCTGATTGGCGAGATTGGTGGAAGTGCGGAAGAGGCTGCTGCGAGGCATATTGCTAGTGATGCGTTTTCGAAACCGGTAGTTGGATTTATTGCCGGCCAAACAGCGCCACCAGGGCGACGCATGGGACATGCGGGCGCCATAATTTCAGGTGGGCAGGGCACAGCAATTGAAAAAATGAAGGCTCTTGAATCAGCTGGGGTGACAGTTGTGAAAAGTCCGGCCGATATCGGCACGGCGATAGCTGATCGGCTTGAGAGCTAGTGCTGACCGTTTCAGCTTACGTGTTACCATATTATCGTTGGAGGTGCGACATTTTGGTGGCGTTGTTTAGACGAGGACAATAATGATTATTTCCGCATTACCCACCGAGAAATCGTCGGGTCAAGGAGAATTGAAGCGTCTAGTTAATGATTTCAGTATTAGAGTAGCAACTGTTAATGGTTCAGGTAGTCAGACCGCTAACCTAGTTCTCCTGCGTTCTATTTTTCAAATGGGAGTGCCTGTATCAGGCAAGAATCTATTCCCATCGAACATAGCTGGCCTTCCTACCTGGTTTACTATTCGAGCTAACGCCGATGGCTATATTGCAGCAAAGAAACGAGTTGATTTTCTTGTTGCAATGAACGTCGAAACAGCGCGCGAGGATGTTTTAGCGTTGCAACCTGGTGCCGCGGTTCTTTATGACGAACCACTTCAGTTGGCCACCCTGCGGGACGACCTGATCTTCTATCCGGTTCCTTTCGACAAACTCGTGAAAGATATCTGCCGGGACGTGAAGCTTCGGAGACTCGTAAAAAACATGATTTATGATGGAGTCCTAGCGCATCTCCTCGAGATCGATATGTCCGAAATGGAGGCGGCGCTCAACCGCCAGCTTGGACGGAAGCCGAAGGCCGTCGCTTTAAACAAAGGTGCTCTGGATGCGGGCTATCAATACGCTAACGACGAACTTGAAAAACGTGATCCTCTTGTTGTTAAAAGGATCGACAAGACAGAGGGCTTGATACTCATTGAGGGTAATACCGCTGCCGCAATTGGGTCGATGATGGCGGGAGTGACGGTTGTAGCGTGGTATCCAATCACGCCATCGTCATCACTTTGTGAGTCGCTAATCGGTCTCTTAAAGGAACATCGGATCGATCCCGACACGGGAAAGGCTACGTTCGCCGTTGTGCAGGCCGAGGACGAGATTTCGGCATTGGGGATGACGCTTGGTGCTGGATGGGCCGGTGCGAGAGCAATGACATCTACATCTGGCCCGGGCGTGTCACTTATGGGTGAGTTCGCAGGGTTAGGCTACTACGCGGAGGTTCCAGCAGTAATCTTTAACGTGCAAAGGGTTGGGCCGTCAACCGGTCTTCCTACGCGAACGGCTCAGGGTGACGTGTTAAGTACTGCGTTTCTTTCGCACGGCGATACCCGACACCTGATGCTTTTTCCCGCTTCGGTGGAAGAGTGTTATTCGATGGCTATGGAAGCCTTCAATTTGGCGGAACGTTTTCAGACTCCTGTGTTTGTAATGAGCGACCTTGATTTGGGTATGAATACTTGGATGTCACCAGAATTCGACTATCCGGATGAGCAGTTAGATCGCGGTAAAGTGGTTGATCGTGAAACGCTGGATCGAATTGGAAAATTTGGCCGATATCGCGATGTCGATGGTGACGGGATTCCGTATCGAACAGTTCCTGGTGATGATATGCCGGCGTTCTTTACACGAGGTTCTGGACATAACGAGTGGGCTCAGTACAGCGAGCGTCCTGAGGATTATCAAAAGAATATGGATCGGCTAGCTCGAAAGTTTGAAACGGCTCGCGACTGGATGCCCGAACCGGTCGTAGAGATAAATAGACGAGCGACTGTCGGAATTATCGCTTTTGGTACCACTCATTGGGCTATCGTGGAGTCGCGCGATCAATTGTTGGAAGAGTACGAGTTGCAAACGTCCTATTACAGACTCTGTGGGTATCCATTTAGGAGTGCACTTGCATCGTTTGTGCAAAGGCATGAACGTATCTACGTGGTCGAGCAGAACCGGGACGCGCAAATGATGACTCTTATCAAGCTTGACCTTCCTGCGGAGTTGGGAATACGGCTGTTTAGTGTGTTGCATTATGCAGGGGACCCGATCGACGCTCGTTCGGTAACGAACGAAATCTTGATTAAAGAGGGCTATCGGGTTAAGAAAACCGGGGTTCGAGATATTAACGTTCCTCAGCAGGCTGGCGTTGGCGGCGAATAGTGCGAATGTTTTGGCAGATTAAGTTGAGATGAGAGGCAAATGAGTGTGAATACAGGTAAGACATCTTCCACTAAGGCGCCAGCAGTTAATCGGCTCGGTCTTGCGTCGAAGGAGTATAGGGGCACCAAGACAACGCTCTGCGCGGGCTGTGGCCATAATGCGATCTCGGAAAGAATTATTGGCGCCTGCTATGAAATGGGGGTCAATCCTGAGCGAGTCATAAAACTTTCCGGAATTGGATGTTCAAGCAAGAGCCCTGCATATTTCCTTGGGTCTTCTCATGGATTTAATGCGGTCCATGGGCGTATGCCGTCCGTAGGGACAGGCGCCATGCTTGCGAACAGAGAACTAATCGCTATAGGCGTGAGCGGCGACGGAGACACCGGTGCAATTGGAATTGGTCAGTTCGTGCACCTGATGCGACGAAATCTTCCAATTATCTACATTATTGAAGACAACGGGTGTTACGGTCTCACCAAGGGGCAGTTCTCACCTACAGCGGATCAAGGCTCTGCACTTAAAACAGGTGTAATTAACGACCTACCGCCGATAGATACTTGCGCATTGGCCATTGAACTCGGAGCGACATTTGTTGGGCGGTCGTTCTCCGGCGACAAGAAACAACTGTCCGCGCTTCTCAAAGCTGCTCTCAGCCATCGTGGCACAGTGATGTTGGACGTGCTTTCACCATGTGTGACATTTAACGACCACGAAGGTTCGACCAAGAGCTACGCGTATGCGAAGGAACATGACGATCCACTTGAAGAGATCAGCTTTGTTCCTTTCTTTGACGATATCGAAGTCGAGTACGAGCCAGGCACAACCCGAGAGGTTGAGATGCATGACGGTTCGAAGCTGTTTCTGAAGAAGTTGGAGGAAGACTATAACCCCTTGGATAAGCGGCATGCGATACGGGTTCTTGGTGAAACCCGTCAGCGTGGCGAATATGCAACAGGACTTATTTACCTGGAACCGGACCGAGATGATTTCTTGACTCAGTTGAACTTGGTAGATGAACCTCTTGCGAAGCTTGGTCCGGATACAACCCGTCCGCTAAAGGCGACATTAGATAAGATCATGGCCTCGTTCAGGTAACCAGTTGTCAGAATCGAAGTCTTACATCTATGGATGCAGAGTTGCCAGCCGATCAGCTGGAGTGTACGTTAGCGATTATAAAACCTGACGCGGTTGAGCGTGGTCTAACCGGCGTGATCATTAAGCGCATTGAGGACGAACGGTTCACGATTGCTGGAATGCGCTTGGTTCGCTTGACGAAACGTGAGGCGGAGGGGTTTTACGCAGTGCATCGCGAGCGTCCATTTTTTTCCGCTTTAACGGATTTTATGTCGTCCGGGCCAGCCGTCGTTCTTGCTCTGCAGGGTGAGGCTGCCATTTCTCGTTGGCGGTTGTTGATGGGAGCGACGAATCCTAGCGAAGCAGAGTCTGATACGTTACGTCGACTTTATGGTTCATCGATAGACCGGAACGCGACCCATGGGTCGGACGCGCCGGAAACTGCGGCTTTCGAGGTCAGCTATTTCTTTGCTGGCTCTGACTTTATTTAGATTGGAACGGTGGACCAACCGGGAGTGCTGAAAACATGGTTGGAAGAGCCCTGGTGGTGATCGGTTTACTCATTTTAGGCGTTGGGGCACTGGTCTGGCTAGGCTTTCCTCTGGGTAGGCTGCCGGGAGACTTGGTGTATCGTCGCGGTAGTATGACGGTTTATGTTCCAATCGTAACCTCCATTATTTTGAGTGTAATGCTAACGCTGGTGGTCAGTTTGATTCGTCGCTAATCGAGTTAATTCCGTGAACTTAATCTAGGATCTCGAGATCAAATGAGTATTAAATCTGATGCATGGATCAAAAGAATGGCGTCCGAGCACGGAATGATAGAGCCGTTTGTCGAGGGGCAAGTTCGTGAGGGTGTTGTGTCATACGGAGTGTCGTCTTACGGGTATGACATCCGTGTAGCTGATGAATTCAAGGTGTTTACAAATATTAACACTACCTTGATCGACCCAAAAGCGTTTGACCCTCGTTCGTTCGTGGATTTAAAAGCCCCTGTTTGTATCGTGCCGCCCAATTCCTTTGCGTTAGCGAGGACGGTTGAATATTTTCGCATTCCTCGTGATGTGCTCACCGTCTGTTTGGGCAAGTCGACCTACGCACGATGTGGAATAATTGTTAACGTGACGCCGTTCGAGCCAGAGTGGGAGGGCACGGCAACGTTGGAGATTTCGAATACTACGCCGCTTCCGGCGAAGATCTATGCGAACGAAGGAATAGCCCAGGTTCTTTTCTTTCAGAGTGACGAATCGTGCTTGACTTCGTACGCGGATAAGAAGGGGAAGTATCAAGCTCAAAAGCTGGTAACGTTACCCAAGATATAATCAGGTGAGTAAAGCGAAAAGAGTAATTAATTGTAAGTGTGTTTTCTTGACCAAAATCTACTGCTCGTAGTAATCTTCGACGGTTTTGCTATTGTGAAACACAATATTATTTTTGTTTTAGACGATTTAACTTGCCGATTCTTTAAGTAGGCGTTAGAACGTTAGGTTTAATACGTAGCCATGTCAAAGCTCGTCGAACGCGAGCCCACCCCAGGTTCCACTTCGTTATCAGCGACTCCGGCCTTAGCTGTTCAATTTTTTTTGATTCCTCTTGCCGTGGTAGCGATGGTTGTGGTCGTGTACGGCGGCTTCCGGATGTTGTTGACCAACGAACGGACGCCGGAGGAGTTTCTTAGCGACGTTCAGTCTGGAGGACGGGAACGGCGTTGGCCGGCCGCCTATGAGTTGTCCCGACTCATGTCAGATCCCGATGTTGAAACACAATATCCGAATCTCGGGTCGGCGATAGTACGGGCTTTTGGAAACTCCGAGGGCGATGATCCTCGGGTGCGAAGGTATCTTGCACTTGCAGTCGGTCGGCTTGCGAATCCGCCAGCGGACGCGACTCGCGTTCTGGTTGACGGGCTAGATGATCAAGATACGGACACCAAGATTAGTGTAATTTGGGCACTTGCCTCATTGGGTGACCCGTCTGTGACTGATGTGATCGAAGATATGTATAGTTCGGAAGATGCCGGTGTGCGAAAGATGGCGGTGTATGCTCTTGGGGGACTCCAGACGGATGACCTGTCCGTTCTTCGTCGTGCCTTGGAGGACCCGATTCCTGATGTGCAATGGAACGCAGCCGTTGCGCTGGCGCGCCAGGGCGGGAATAGTGGGATAACAGTGCTGCGTCG
>CEUS01112176.1_pt1 | contig 36695 bp, 27 predicted proteins | sample 427031 | NCBI WGS metagenome assembly CEUS01 (sample SAMEA2622837, study PRJEB7988) | marine metagenome | biome: marine biome (ENVO:00000447); feature: marine epipelagic mixed layer (ENVO:xxxxxxxxx); material: "saline water (ENVO:00002010), including plankton (ENVO:xxxxxxxx)" | depth 140 m | reverse complement strand
GCTATTGAAGGCCATGCTACTCTGGTAATGTTTGAATTTCAAGCAGGATCTTTAAACCTAACTAGGGATGAAAATATTCACCTGCTCCATGAAAAGATGAGAGATGAGATGCACCTTCGGTCACCTGTTTTGGCATCAGCACCTTTGGTTATACAAGAATCTATTCTATTTCCATATCTTTATGGTGCTGGTTTTGTTGAGAATCTTTGGGAGCAAAATCCTGAACGTCCGGCACCTTTCGGTTCACAGCTTCCTATCTCTACCGAACAGGTCATCCACCCAGAGAGGTTTTTAGGTGATCCGCAAGATCATCCTGTGGCCCTAGAAATCATTACACCCACCGGATGGGAAAAGCTTTACGATGACAATTTGGGCGAACTAGAGACAGGAATACTTCTGGAGACACATACGGGTTCTAGGATGTCGGCAGAAGGTTGGGATGGAGACCGATATCTTCTTCTAGATAATGGAAATGGGAGTCGAGCATTAGTTTGGGTTATTGTTTGGGATAGTGAAATCCAAAGAGATAGATTTGTAAAAACTCTTACTCCTAATCTAAAAAGTTTTCCCGTTGAGGCTTCTCTAGATCTTTTGGATTTGGATGGCCAACCAGGAGCTCGTCTTGTAATAGGGGGTGGCCCTAGTTTAAAAGAATCTCTGTCTATTCTTTCGGGTTATTAATAATTATGAATCTTTCTGAATTTACCTCGGCTTCCGTTTTTGGTGATAGTAGGCCCACTGAATATCAGGTTGTTCTAGGTAATGGTTTATTAACTCATCTTCCTGATTTACTAAGGGAGTATGCCCCCGCACATCGGTATGCTGTGATATCTGATCATACGGTGTCAGGGCTTTATGGGGATAAGGTAATCGAATCTATTAGAGGATCGGGTTTGGAGGCAGAGCTGTTTTCGTTTCCGTCTGGAGAAAGTTATAAGACCAGAGCTCAGTGGGCAGATATTACCGACAATCTATTGAGAAAAGGTTTTGGTAGGGATTCCTGTGTAATAGCTCTTGGTGGGGGCGTGGTTGGAGATCTGGCAGGTTTTGTTGCCGCAACTTATATGCGAGGAATTCCTGTGGTTCAGGTGCCGACTAGCCTCGTCGCTATGGTAGATGCATCTATAGGTGGAAAAACTGGACTGGATGTTGAGATGGGGAAAAATATGGTAGGAGCTTTTCACCCTCCCAAGATTGTGCTTTCAGATTTAGATGTGCTGAAGACCCTACCACGTGAAGAGCGTGTCCAGGGATTGGTAGAGGCAGTTAAACATGCTGCTATAATGGATTGTATGTATCTAGATGAACTTGAGAATAGTATTGTCGCTATTCTGGATGGTAATATTGATTCTATTGAACGAGTAGTCGCCCGTTCAATAGAAATCAAGGCAGAAGTTGTCTCAGATGATGAGAGGGAGTCAGGTAGACGGGAAATCTTAAATTTTGGTCACACCTTGGGTCACGCTATAGAAGGCACATCCACATATGTTGTTCCTCATGGCACTTCTGTAGCTATAGGTATGTTTTTTGAGACATTATTAGGTGAGAAGCTAGGAATTACTGAATCCGGCTCTGTGGATCGTATTCGTAGAATAGTTGAAGCTCTCGGAATAAATATTCAATTGCCAACTGGTTCTGAGCCTAACGAGATCATTAACTATCTTAGGCGAGACAAGAAGGCTAGGCGTGGTAAGTTAAAGTTTGTTTTCCTCTCTAGGATGGGCCTGGTATATCATGCAGATTACTCCTGGAGTCATCCGGTGGAAGAGAAATTGGTGCTAGATATGCTGACTTCAATTGAGAAGTGAATAGCTATCGGCTAGAGAGCATCATATTGGTAGGGTTTTGAAAATAAGTTATACTACCTGTTGGCTATAATGCTTGTCCCCAGTTTTGGATATTGGATTTATTCATATCTGGCGACACAGGAGGCCATAGTAGTTTACCAGATAAAATTCTGGAGTAAGATGTGGGTCTGTGTTTTGTTCCCGATCCAGTATTGAGGACAAACACCATATCTGCAAGACATGTAAAAATTGCCGTGTGCTCTGAATAATTGACCCCCCCTTACCCCTCCTAGGTTCGACTGTCTATCTAGACACGATGAGCTAGCACGGGTGGGGAGGTCTTGCGAGTGCGCTCGGCACACACAATCGCAAGAAGGAAAAAAATGAATATGTATTCTCAGGTCCCTCATACTGAGGGATCCACTAAGGTATTGGCAGATTCCCCTAATGCCGCTCTCCTCATAGACTTTGACAACGTTACAATGGGGATGCGTAGTGATCTCTCCAAAGAGCTGAAGACTCTCCTGAAGTCAGACATCATAAAAGGTAAGGTTACAGTTCAGCGAGCCTATGCTGATTGGCGACGTTATCCTCAGTACATTGTTCCTTTATCTGAAGCATCTGTTGATCTTATTTTTGCTCCTGCATATGGCAGTTCTAAGAAGAATGCTACTGACATTCGGATGGCTATAGATGGGCTAGAACTAGTTTTCATCCGCCCCGAAATCGGAACTTTTATTCTCCTGACTGGTGACTCGGATTTCTCGAGTCTGGTAATGAAGCTCAAGGAGTATGGTAAATACGTCATTGGGGTAGGAATCCAGGAATCCAGCTCTGACATACTAGTACAGAACTGTGATGAGTATTACTCGTACTCGAGTATTACAGGCCTAAAGAAAACTACGGACAATGTTGGTAAGCCAAAAGATCCATGGGAGTTGATTACAGATGCATTGAATCGCATGATCGAGCGGAAAGACATCATGCGTTCTGATCGTCTTAAACAGGTGATGATGGAAATCGAATCTAATTTCAATGAGGGAAGTTACGGGTTCAGCAAGTTTTCTAAATTCTTAGTCGAAGCCTCGTCCCGTGGTATTATTGAACTCAACAGGCTAGAGAATGGTCAGTATGAAGTAAAACCTGTCCATAAGGATCTCAAAGAGTCAGAGTATAAGGGTGGTGAGGTCAAAGAAGTAAGCGGCGTCGGCTCTTCCCAGAGTATGGAATCCGAAAAGTCTATTCTGGATAAAAATATTACTGATCCACTACGTAACGCTTATGATCTTATGCTTATGTGTCTCCGTGAACTTAAGGAGAAAGGCAAGAAATCAGTGCGGGATTCGAACGTAAAGCGAAAAATGCTTGAGCGTGATTCAAGTTTCCACGAGTCCGAACTTGGTTTTGGAAAATTTAGCCGGTTCCTTGTACAAGCAGAAGAACATGGGATCATTTCCCTTGAAAAGACCGAGACAGGAAACTACCTGGTATCTCTAAATGATACTGTCACAGGAACTGGGATCAGTGATTCATCTACAACTGAACTGATCCCAAAGTCTTCAGGTCGTCTAGGGCCCAGGACGGGATCAGATAGTAAAATTGATTCAGAAGGCCCCGCATTTTTTGAAGGGCAAGTGGTTAGCCAGAGCAATAAAGATTTTCCAGTATCTTCCGGACAGGAGGTGGTCAATATAGATGATTTTAATATGCCTACTGCTGGCAAATCTATAGTTAGTTATCTCACTAATTCCTATAAAGGAGTAGGTAGAAAAACTGCGGAAGCTCTAGTAAAAGCTTTTGGAAATGATCTCTTTAAAATATTTCAAAGTGCCCCGCATCGTATCAGCGAGATTATACCGCAACGTGCTGAGCGAATATTAGCGGAATGGCAGAAGGACTATGAACGCCGGGTTGAAAATAATTTGATTGAAGAAGAAAAAACTTCTTCTAAAAGGGTTACAGGTTAACTGTCCTACCATTAGGTGAAATACCTAGAACCGTTTATACTGGTCTTATGAGTACTGAGTCAATTGATCTGCAGATTTTTAGTTCTTGGAAGGAGCCGTCTTCTTCGGAGGCACTTGATAAGGTTTTTCTAGCTCGTCCAGCTGAGGAAGTAGCTCCTGATCTTCTTGGTGCCCGTTTGGTATCTACAATAGATGGATTTCGAACTGAAGGAGTGATAGTTGAAGTTGAAGCTTACTTAGGTGAGTCTGATCCTGCCTCTCATGCAGCGTCTCGAATTGGTCGGACTCCTCGTAATGCTACAATGTTTGGCCCACCTGGATTTGCTTATGTTTATCTAATATATGGTATCCATTGGTGTTTGAATGTTGTGACTGGGAGCAATGGAGATCCATGTGCGGTCCTAATACGTGCTATAGATCCCCTAGGTGGATTGGATGTTATGTCTAATCGAAGAGGAAGGTCGAAAGATCTGGGTTCTGGCCCGGGACGGGTCTGCCAAGCTTTTGGCATAACCGGAGAATTTGATGGGCATGATCTTTCCATTTCACCTTTGAAAATCATAGAAGGATGGACCATAAATCCATCTTTAATTGGTGTTTCCAACCGTATTGGGATTAGCAAAGCAGAATCTTGGCCTCTTCGCTTTTATATTCTAGGTAATGAGTCGGTATCTCGAAGTAAATTAAGATAATCGCTTGAATGGCATATTTTTGAAGATTAAATTCAGTTAGTAAACCTTTAATTATCGATTAATTGGAGCTGATGATTTTGAACATCATAGTTTGTGTAAAGCGTGTCCCGGACACTGAAACACGTATTCGTATGGCTAATGGAGATAAAGAAATCGACCCTGCTGGCGTAAAGTACGTTATGAGTCCGTACGATGAATTCGCTCTTGAAGCTGCTCTTCGTATGAAAGAAGAATCTGGTGAAGGTGAAGTTACGGTTTTGACTCTTGGAGAAGACAGTTCGCAGGAGATATTACGCGGAGGTCTGGCAGTTGGTGCTGATTCTGCAGTTCTTCTTAAAGGACCTGTCACTATGGATGGGCTCGCGACGGCCAAAGCTCTGGCTGCTGAACTCCAAAATAGAGATGCACCACTTGTGATCTTTGGAGTAAAGGCTGTTGACGATGACCAGCAACAGGTGGGGCCGATGGTAGCTACCATTTTAGAACGTCCTTGTGCATCCAATGTCACCGGTTTTGAATTGGTTGATGATAAATTGCGATGTCGGCGTGAAGTTGAAGGTGGAACTGAGATTATTGAGCTAAAGCTTCCTGCGGTAGTGTCCATCACAAAAGGTGATTTCGAACCACGCTACGCTTCTTTGAAAGGGATTATGGCTGCAAAGAAGAAACCCCTTGAGCAAATAGAAGCTAGTATATCTGAAAGCAGTTTAATCGTAGAACGTTTGGATTATCCTCCAGTCCGAACACCAGGTCGTATCGTAGGGGAGGGTGTTGATGCTGTACCCGAATTGGTCAGGATACTTCGCGAAGAATCTAATGTTATCTAATGAATGCTAATCGGTAACTAATACTTAAAATATTGGAGATTTATGATGGGCGACATCCTCGCCTTTGCAGAGCAGAAATCCGGTAATATAAGGGCAGTAGCTAATGAAGTTCTTTCTATGGCAGTAGCACTTTCAACCGAACTAGATGGCTCAGCTGATGCCTTAGTCCTTGGTGGTTCAGGTGTGAAAGAAGGACTGAATGAATTGAGAGAATACGGTTCTACTAGTATTAAGGTAGCTGAGGATGATTCTTTGGAAGAGTATTCACCATTGAGCTATGCCTCGGTCATTGTAGAGGCCTATCGATTGGGTAACTATGATGCGATTCTGTTCCCGGCTACAGCTCAGGGAAAAGATCTGGCACCTCGTGTAGCCGCAATGCTGGATACACCTCTAGCTTCAGACGTTACTCACTTGGAAGTGGATAACGGAGAATTGATTGCGGTGCGACCAGTATATGCAGGCAAGGCGTTAGCTCGTATTAGATTCCTTAGCTCTCCAGCTGTAGTATCACTTCGACCCAATTCGTTTGGTGCTGAAAAGGTTGATGATAGTAGTAGTGAGGTGGAAGATTTAAGCCCTACCATATTGGTTGATGATAGGATGTGCACATTAGATTTTCAGGAGACCGGTGGCGGACTGGTTGATTTATCTGAAGCAAATGTGATTGTTTCCGGAGGAAGAGGAATGAAAGATCCGGAACACTGGAATTTATTGGAAGACCTTAGAGATGCTTTAGGGCCTGGGACGGCTTTAGGCGCTTCACGGGCAGTTGTTGATGCAGGATGGAGGCCTCACTCAGAGCAGGTAGGCCAGACAGGGAAGACTGTATCTCCCACTCTCTATTTCGCTGTTGGAATATCTGGAGCCATTCAACATTTGGCGGGAATGAGAACTTCTCAGACTATTGTAGCCATCAATAAAGATCCTGACGCTCCAATTTTTGGAGTAGCTGATTATGGCATAGTAGGTGATATTTTTGATGTGTTGCCACGACTTACGGAGGAGGTTGAGATTCTCAATAAGGAAGGATAGGTCATCTAATATGATTTATCTAATAGGATAACATCTACCGATGATCCTTGGCGGATCGTATTGGTTCCTTCTGGTATAATCGCCAACCCATCTGCAGCACCAAGACTCTTAACTAGGCCAGAACCCTGAGGGCCAGCGAGTGATACTTCTGTAATATCTCCATTGTGAGCCATTTTAACTAATAGGAATCCAGTAATATTCTGTGCTGTGGAAAGGTCTTCAGTAGCATAAGCTGATATTACGGTTCTGTTAATTCTTGTGCTTCCAGATAGTGCAATAAGGAATGGGCGCACAAATATTTCAAAGGATACGAAAGCTGAAGCTGGATTGCCAGGTATACCAAAAACAGGCTGATCTGGTATGTCATTACGAGGAAGGTGTCCGAAGCTGGTTGGACTTCCTGGCCGGATCTTCACACGCCAGAAGTCTAGCCTGAATCCTAAATTTTCAAGAACTCCCTTGAAGAGGTCTTCCTCTCCCATAGATGCTCCACCGAGTGTCACAAGAACATCGGCCTTACTAGCTTTTTCTATATTATCTCTAATCTCTTTAGGATTATCTCGGGCAATTCCTAATCGTAATGGTATACCACCTGCCAAGTGGATAGCAGTGGCTACTACATGACTATTACTCTCGGGAATTAAATTGGGTTGAGGATGTTGTGTCTCGATATCTTGAAGTTCATTGCCATTGGCTAAGATCGCCACAAGAGGTTTTCGGTGGACTAATATCTTTGTAGCTCGAGCACTTGCAAGAACACCTATCTGGCCTGGGCCAATCCCAGTACCCGATTTGAGTATGGTATCACCCTGAGTCCAATCTTCTGCAGCTGGTCGCACATGCCTTTTCTGATCGCGATCCGAATATATGATAATTTGACCAGGATCTTTTTGCTCACGATCAGTATCCTCAACACGAATTACGGTGTCAGCACCAATGGGTATGGGTCCGCCTGTCATTATTCGTATGGCCTGTCCTCGGGACAACTTTATCTCCGGGTTATTACCAGGGAAAACTACACCTATAACCTCCAACCTGACTGGTTTACTTGAATTAGCACCTGATACGTCTTGGCTGTGGACAGCGTAACCATCCATGGCACTAGTCTCCCAGAGCGGTTTTTGTGTAGGTGCGGTTATATCAACTGCTAAAATGCGTCCGAGAGATTTTGAAATTTCTACTTCTTCCGTATCTAAAGGTGACGCAAACTTTAGAATGCGGTGCAAGGCTTGCTTAAATGAAAGCCAGTCAGCTTTTCTAGTTTCAAAGCCAGTCACTTTGTGTGCCAATTTTTCACTAAAATAAACTGGTTGGCTAATTCCATCAGAAGCGCCAGCTGGTTCCGATGGAGAGATGTTGCGCAGCTACCCATTCGTCCCCTTCAATTATCCCCAGATCTGCTTCAGTGGTTAACCATCCTGGCGGTGTAACTATTTTCCAAATATTCATGACGCCATCTAGTCGCATCATAATTTTACTGGATAGGTGAAAATTTAAACCTGCTGCAAGAGTGCCAACGAACTTACTACCGAAGTTGTATTGGTATTCGACCGGTATGTTTGCCGTTTTCTCAAGACTACGTTCCAAACTGCTACTTAGGGCCATTCCACCTCCGAAGGCAACGAATGGCTGTAGCCCTCTCCAAGTTCTCTGACCAGTTAAGTTGAGCTTTAATTTTGCATCGAATAAATATAGATCGATAGTAGATTGCCCGATAAGCTGTTCATTATCATTTCTACGGACGTCTATAACATCCCTTTTCCCCTTAAATATTGTCCCCGATCCTTCAAAAGCGAGAGCGGATGCGAATGCGACTGAATAACGACCTCCGTATACGTATGCTGATTTTGGACCTAAGCCGAATTGCCCTGAATTTAGTTTTGTATTACCGATAAAAATTCCTCCCTCCTGTTTATTTTTGACAAAACGATATGAAGAAGTAATGTCTTGGGAGGTGGCTGGATTGTAATGGATTAGAATTGCTCCCGATAACAGGAAAAAGATTTTTATTGAATTTGGCATGGAAGCTATTTAGATATTTAGTTGAATGATATTTGACGGTGGCTATAGCCCGGAACACATTTATTGCAATGACTTGTGTAGTATTCCAGAAGTTTCGAAGATCACTCTTTCAACACCGTCTGTCGAGGATCGTTTCAGTAATATGAGTATTAGTTTGCAGCGATTGCTTCCAGTTACGGTACTATTGGTTGCCTGTCTAGGGATGATTCTTAATCAAGATCTAGCTGGGCAGAGCGGAACTGTTACGGTAGACGAAAATTTCCGTGCCGGTCCTAACGGAGCCTTGTTAGGCCAAATTTATGCCGGTACAGATCTTAATGTTGTTAATGTCGAAGGTGATTGGTTGCAGGTTGAGGTTGTAGGATGGGTATGGAATCAATCGCTTCAGATTACGGGTAACAATGATTTTGATCTTGTGGTTTCAGCATCTGGAGGTGAGAACATAAGATTTGCTCCATCGGAAAGAGTAATTGGTAGACTGGAGAAGGGCACTCTATTACAGGAGATGAAGGATTCAGTCTCTGGTTGGTCCAGAGTGTATCGAAGTGTATGGATCTGGAGTAAGTCAGTAGATATCGGAGGTAGCAATTTTAAAAGTTATAGTTTGACGAAGGATCCTAAAAAAGAAGAACTCTGGACCAGTAGCGTGGATAATGAGGGCAGTATTCTTAGTACTCCTGACGGCGACACTCTGGCAGCATTACTACCAGGGGCTAATCTCAAGATTATTAAGAGAGAGGGTAACTGGGCAAGAATAAGATTAGATGGTTGGATGTGGTTACCAGAGCATACAGAGGAGGGTAATCATAATACTGTAGATACAGATGTGACCCCAGAAGATGTAACTACTTCACCACTTGAGTACCGAGGCCGAGTCGTTGGGTGGGACCTCCAATTCATATCTCTTGAAAGAGCCGACAAACTCAGGGCAGATTTTTACGAAGGGGAATCATTCCTTCTTACTAGGATTGATAATGAAAAAGGTACATTCGTTTATGTAGCTATACCTCCTGAGCGTGTTCATGAAGCTGAGGGTCTGATTCCGTTAGAGTATATTCGTGTAATTGGAAGAATTAGAACGGGATCTACTATTCTTACAAGGAATCCTGTTATTGAGTTGTTAGATATATCAGTTATTCCCGAGTAATTTATTTATAATAAAATTTGTCTGTCAGTTTTTTACAAATAGTCACTATCGGATTTTTTGGATCGGGCAAGCCATACTCCTCCGGTTATTATGATTGCTCCTAATATTTGTGAAACGGTAGTTTCTTCATTGAGCCATATTGCTGCAGTTATTAGTGCTACTACTGGAACTAAATTTGAAAATGTTGCTGTGCGTGCAGTTCCTATATGTTCCAGGCCATAGTTCCAAAGCAAATATGCTATTGCTATGGAAAAGGTGCCCGCATAAAAAACTCCAGCCCATGTCATAAGTGAGATCATACGAAAATCAATCTTTACTAGAGAGGGTAGCCCTGCTAGTACAAGTCCTATAGTGCCTATCCAGAGGGTCCAGGAAGTTACAGATAAAGCACCGTATCTTATAATCATATCTTGAGCTCCTACGGTGTATAAAGCCCAGGTGATTGCGGCTGCTACCAAAATAAGATCTCCCTGGAAAAGACCGTCAGAGAAATTTGTGGTACTACTACCTCCAGAGATAACTAATACCATTCCTCCTAGTCCGGCTAAAACAGCAATCCAAGTGGTAATAGTATGTTGTTTCTGGAAAAGCACTGTAGAAAGTACTATGGTCCAGATAGGAGTCGTCGCTAAGACCAGACTAGCGTTTCCAGCTAAAGTTGCATCGATGCCGAAGATGAAAAGTATCTGGTACACAAGGTTGCACAGGAGACCCAGAATAACTATTTGTGCCCAGTGGTGTTTTTGGGGGAGAGGGATAGGCCCTCTACATCTCAATATTATGAGTAGCGTTACAGCAGCAAGAGGGAATCTTAGTGCATTGAGGGCGAGAGGATCAATATCAGTTAAGACAACCTTCAGTACTGAAAAATTAATACCCCATATAATAGATAGTGCGATAAGGGCAATGTTGGGTGAAATTGAATGATTTTGGGATTGCGATAACATGTTTAATGAAGTTCCTAAAATTACTTGTTTAGCAATTTTGAAGACGTATTTGTAAATTATCTATTTTAAACTATCTATGGGTATGTTTATGTTTACTTTTAAAGCTAAAGCAAGTTGATGATGGAATTCTTAAATGAAGATGGGCGTTCCTGGATGGCCACTGTAATATTGAATCCAGGTACAGATTATAAGGGTCGTTACCACTTTTACTTTCATCCTAAAGAAGGCTTGGATGATGAAGGTGTAGATCTTCTGGATGTGCGTTGGAACAGTCGTGAAACGGCTGAGAAAGCACTTGCTACAATGTCTGAAGTTGAATTACGCAAGAGGTTGCGTTCTGCGTTGGGACGTTCTTCCAGTCATTCTCTTACTAACACCTAGGATTATAAGTTTTAGATGTTATTGGTCAGATGATAAGATTCGAGATGAATCGGGTGTTGATCTCCAAAAATTAGCGAGCCTAGATCCTATCCGGTCTTCCACTCTCTTGGCGGAGCTTGTTGATGGTACGTTGTTTGAGATAATGCTAAAAAGCAATTTCTCACCGTTACGAGCTGACACTAATCCTGTAAGTCCAGATACTCGTTCTATAGTACCTGTCTTAGCTCGTAGATTTCTGGCGGCTTGAGTACGGTACATACGTCTTAACGAACGGCCTGCTTCAGGAAGTGTGGAAACAAAATTATTCCATTGAGGTGAGCCAGACATATACCAAAGAATCTTTACAAGTCCTCCTGCAGTTGTCTGGTTGTTATGTGAGAATCCTGATCCATCAGCTGATACTAATTCATTATCACTCAGTCCAATTTCGCCAACTGTGAAATTTCTTATTGCCCGTGATCCTCCCTGGAATGATCCTTGGCCCACCACGATTTTACCGATGGTCTTAAAAATACTCTCAGCAAAAAGGTTATGACTTTCGTGGTTAACCACTTTCAGATATTCGATTATTTCCGGTGAAGTGTGACGAGCTAAAATGCGTGGTTCTTTTTCTTTCATAATCCCTGGGGACCAAGTCTTTTTTCCTGTAATCTTAGAGAGGTCAGATCGATGAACGGAGATCAGATTACCTCCGACAGTTATGTTATTGGATACGAGGGTTCTTTTTAGAGCTTGGACAGCAAACAAAGCTGGATCTGGAACCGTTAGGCGTCGCCATATTGCTGGACCACCGTGAGTGATTTCACCAGCTATCCGAGCTGTAGAAGTTGGAGTTGGTCTGTCTAGCCACAGTTTGGGTCGTGGCCGACCTGAAACTGTCTTAGCTGTGTTGTGTGTCTCAAAGTTGAATCCGTATGGGATTGTTTCTACTGTAGGCACCCCTCCTAGGCGATTAGCAGGAGAAATTCTAAGTGTTACGACATTTTCGTTAAAAGATATGGAAGAAACAGGTGCCGCGAAGCGTTCATTGAAATCTTTTGGATTCCATTCAGGCCCCAAGGCTGGTCCTGAAAAATATGTTGCGTCACCGACTATATCCCCGTCGATATGAGTAATACCTTCAGCGACTAGTTGTTTAGCTAAACCCTCAAAAACACGAGTGCGTGTAGGGAAGAATCTATCCGAGATGCCTGGGTCTCCAGTTCCGTATAGGATCAGATCACCGCGCAGATGTCCATTTTCAATAGGCCCATCACCAAAGAGAAATGTCTGATACTTAAATGAGGGACCTAGGAAATAGAGAGCGGCGGCAGTTGTCACTATTTTCATGTTAGAAGCTGGTGTTACTTGAAGATTCTCGTTTCTAGCAAAAAGAGTATCTCCCATATCTAACGATACTACCATGACACTCCATTTAGCTGATCGAAGTCTTGTGCCATCCAAGAATCCTGAGATGTCACGGCGAAGCATCTCAACCTCGACACTGGGAGCAGGTAAAGGCTGATGTGGTTCCTTTTTCTCTTCTATGACTTGTTCTGCGAATGATGCCGAAGAGTTGTTATTAACTGATGCTTTGGGCGTCAAGATTACAGATGCAACTATAATGAGGGCGACTACCAACAGCGATCCACTATACTTATTCATAGTACCAGAACATGTTTAGCTTGCGTGCAAAGTAGCCTTGTCGTCCATTTCTCTTGCACATTCTGAGCAATATCCTGTTAACTCTAAATGATATCCAGTAATGTGAAAATCATTGTCCCCTAAAATAATTTTAGATAGTTCGGGTTCACGGAACTCTCCAGGGATGTCAGATACACATCCACAGGAAATGCATCTGGTATGATGGTGTGGATCTGATCTGCCATCGTAACGAGCTGACCCATCGGCGTGACTCATCTTACTAGCCAAGCCACAAGACACGAGTGTTTCAAGATTTTTATATACAGTAGCTAGTGAAATTTCTGGAACCTTTTCCCTTACACCTAAAAAAACTTCTTCCGCCGTAGGATGGTTACTGGTACTAGTGAGGATTCGATAAACCTCTGCACGCTGACCAGTGAAACGGTAACCATTTACTGCGAGTGTTTTCTTAAGGATCAGGTCGTTGGGGTTAGATAGCCTTGACATATTTTTGCATACACTTGAGGCTTTGTTGGTGATCCATAATTAATACGAACGAGTTGTTTATAGTTTTTATTTCCTTATTGAAGATATGTTATCTAAAAGAATAATCTATTTGTTACTCTAAGTTGGAGATATTTGAATGAGTTCTGGAGATGGAATTATTGATGTACTTCTTACTGAAAAACGTTGCTTTTCCCCGCCAGATGACTTCATAAAAGATGCGGTTATAAAAGATCGCAGTCCATACGATCAATCTCGTAGTGATCGTTTAAAGTTCTGGGAGAGCTGGGCTGAGGATTTGGATTGGTTTGAGAAGTGGCATACGGTCCTGGAATGGAATCCACCACATGCGAAATGGTTTGTTGGCGGCAAGCTAAATGTTTCGCATAACTGTCTGGATCGCCACCTAGATGGTCCAAGCCGTAATAAAACGGCTCTGATTTGGGAAGGGGAGCCAGGTGATACTAAGACATATAGCTACTTGAGCCTCTACAAAGAGGTTTGCCAATTTGCTAACGCCTTAAAGTCTTTAGGAATCGGAAAAGGAGATAGGGTAGCTATATATTTGCCAATGATCCCAGAAGCAGCCATTGCTATGTTAGCCTGCTCGCGTATAGGGGCGCCTCATTCTGTGGTTTTCGGAGGTTTCAGCCCCCAATCTCTTGCAGATAGAATTAACGATGCTGAAGCAAAAGCACTCATTACTGCTGATGGAGGTTATCGAAGGGGTGATATTATTACCCTAAAAGCTAATTCCGACGAAGCTATTGAGTTGTGTCCTACTATTGAGCATATGGTAGTCGTTGCCCGTGGTACAGATTTAACTGATAATCTCGACATACACATGAAAGAAGGACGAGATCAATGGTATCATGATCTGATATCCGAATTCAGTGACGATTGCCCTCCTGAGGTTATGGATGCAGAGGACATGCTTTACATATTGTATACGTCAGGTACTACTGGCAAACCCAAGGGTGTAGTTCATACAACGGGTGGATATCTGACTCAGGTAAATGCCACCACTAAGTGTGTCTTCGATCTCAAAGATGACGATATATACTGGTGTACTGCCGATGTAGGATGGGTAACCGGACACAGTTATATCGTTTATGGTCCACTGGCTAACTGTGCTACAGTATTAATGTATGAAGGTGCTCCTAATTGGCCGGAAAATGACCGATTTTGGGAGCTTTGTGCTAAATACGGAGTTACTGTTTTTTATACTGCACCCACTGCTATCCGGGCCTTTATGAAATGGGGGGACGAGTGGCCTGCTAAGCACGACTTATCTACACTAAGGCTTTTGGGGACAGTCGGAGAGCCTATAAATCCTGAAGCCTGGATGTGGTATCACGATGTAATTGGAGGTAAACGGTGCCCCATTGTAGACACTTGGTGGCAAACTGAAACAGGAGCTATCATGATTACGCCGCTTCCAGGTGTAATAGATACTCGGCCAGGAAGTGCCACTGAACCTTTTCCTGGAATTTCAGCTAGCATTCTAGACAACGAAGGCAGTGAAGTTAAAGCTGGATTTTTAGCTATTACTGAGCCATGGCCTTCTATGTTACGTACTATCTACGGTGATGATAATAGATATCGTGAAACTTACTGGTCTAAATGGGATGACATCTATTTTCCAGGTGATGGTGCCAAGTTTGACGATGATGGGTATCTCTGGATACTAGGTCGTGTAGACGATGTTCTTAACGTAGCTGGTCATCGGATTGGAACTATGGAAGTAGAGAGTGGACTAGTAGACCATTCTGCCGTAGCCGAAGCTGCTGTCGTTGGTAAATTCCATGAAGTAAAGGGCCAAGCTATTGCAGCATTCGTTACACTAAGACAAGGTATGAATAGCAGTGATGAACTTGAAAATGAACTAAAAAGCCATGTGGCTGAAAAGATAGGTGCTATTGCACGCCCTGAAGTCATAATTTTTACTGCCGATTTACCCAAGACTAGATCTGGGAAAATCATGCGACGTCTACTAAAAGATATTGCAGAAGGACATGCTTTGGGTGATACCACTACGTTAGCTGATCCGAAGGTAGTAGAGCAGTTACAGAAGCAACATGATCCCGATGAGGGTTGACCCATAAGGCACGTTCGGATAAAATTTTCCATGGTATCCAATAGTACGCCTGTTCACCAATGGTCTTGGAAGAAGATTTTGGGTGGACGGGCGTCTTGTTTATAGGATGATTGGAATAGTTTCATGGCGTTGATTAGCAAAGAATCATTAACATTCGATGACGTACTTCTGGTTCCTGCACATTCTTTTGTGCACCCCAGGGACGCATCTGTTAAATCTTCCCTTACTAATAAGATAGATCTCAATATCCCCCTCCTTACTGCTGCCATGGATACGGTAACGGAGTCAGATATGGCTATTGCAATTGCTCGGCAAGGAGGGCTGGGGGTTATCCATAAGAATTTGTCCATCGAAGATCAAGTCCAGAATGTAGATAGAGTTAAGCGTTCTGAGAGTGGTATGATTATCGATCCTATTACACTTTCTTCTGATAAGACATTGCGTGAAGCTCATGAACTTATGACTCGCTTCTCTATTTCAGGGGTTCCTATCGTAGAGGAAGACAACCGCCTGATTGGTATTGTCACCAACCGCGACTTACAATTCGAAACGGACCTAGATCGTTCCATTCTTGAAGTTATGACTGTTGAAGGATTGATTACGGCACCCGAAGGCACGACCCTAGAGGATGCGGAAATGATTCTTCACGAGCATCGCATCGAAAAACTTCCAATGGTTGACTCTGATGGTGTACTAAAAGGGTTGATCACTGTGAAAGACATATTCAAGCGTCGTCAGTTTCCAAACGCCTGTAAAGATGAGCGTGGACGCCTACGTGTTGGGGCAGCTATAGGCTCATCCCAAAGAGATTTAGATCGTGCTACAGAGCTAACAGCAGCTGGTGTAGATACATTAGTTATTGATACGGCTCATGGTCATTCTGAAGGTGTTCTACAGGCTGTGGCCCGCACGAGGGATAGGTTCCCTGATACACAGATAGTAGCAGGCAATGTTGGAACAAACGATGGGGCCGCAGCTCTTATGAAAAGAGGAGCTGATGCTATCAAAGTTGGAGTTGGACCTGGATCAATCTGCACGACTCGGATAGTAACAGGAGTGGGACTACCTCAACTTACTGCCATTATGGATGCTGTTGATGGTGTTAAGGATGAAATTCCTATAATTGCTGATGGTGGTATTCGTTATTCAGGTGACATAGTAAAGGCTTTGGCTGCAGGAGCTAGTTCCGTTATGATAGGGTCAATGTTCGCAGGGACTGAAGAATCTCCAGGTGAAAGCTTCCTCATGGAGGGTCGTCGCTTCAAGACTGTTCGTGGTATGGGATCGCTGTCTGCTATGCAACAAGGATCAGCGGACCGCTATTTCCAGGATGCGGATACCGAGCATCAGAAGCTGGTTCCTGAGGGTATAGAGGCCCGAGTACCCTATAAAGGAGCTATGTCTGATACTGTATTTCAGCTCGTAGGGGGACTCCAGAGTGGAATGGGTTATTGTGGAGCAGAGAATCTTAAAGACTTAAGAGATAAGGCCATTTTTGTAAGAGTAACTCCTGGTGGCTTAAGAGAATCTCACCCTCATGATGTCACAATCACACGAGAAGCTCCCAATTATCAAATCAGATATCCTAGTTAGATAACGATGTGAATATAAGAAAAAAATTACCACATTTTTGGGTCATTGGATTTCTTGTCTTTACTGTAGTTCTGCCTGTACAAGGGCAGGAGCCTGTTCGGGAAAATAAAGAAGATAGTTCGATCGGCATGCCTAGTTATCCGATCGATCCGCTCACTGCCCCAAGACCTTCAATGAAAGCGGTACGTACAACTTCTCCCATTGTAATTGACGGACATCTTGATGAACCTTCTTGGAGCCTAGCTGAAGTTGCTACGGATTTCATTCAGAACCAACCACAGACTGGCCACTTGGCCACTGAACGTACAGAGGTCCGAATCCTTTATGACTCCGAAAAACTTTATATAAGTGCGATTTGCTACGAATCAGAGATGGACAAGGTCCTGATCGCAGGACTGGAGCGTGAATTCGCTCCTAGGGACGGAGATCTTTTTGCCATAGCCATCGATCCCTTTCACGATGAGCGCAATTCATTTGTTTTCATAACCAATCCCATGGGTGCCGAACGTGATGAACAAACATTCGACAATAGTCGCCAAATCAGTGTGGCTTGGGAGGGTGTTTGGGATGCCGAAGCTACTATGACCGATTCGGCATGGGTTGTTGAAATGGAAATACCTTTTTCCACTCTCAGATTCGATTCCAGCCAACCGATTCAGGATTGGGGTATAAACTTCGCCCGCATTATTCGCCGTCACAACGAATGGGACTACTGGGCTCCGCTCGCTCGCCACGAAATTCTTCACCAGATGGTTAAGGCTGGAGATTTGACAGGGCTCGAGGGAATTAAGGCTGGTCGAAATCTTAAAGTGAAACCATATGGGATGGGAGGCCAATCGACTGGAAGTAAGGTGTCCAATAATGATGAAGGCTCACGCTTTACGGGTGGATTGGACTTGAAATACGGATTAACTCCTGGTTTGACTGGAGATCTTACGATCAATACGGACTTTGCCCAGGTGGAAGTAGATGAATCTCAAGTGAACTTAACTCGCTTCTCATTATTTTTCCCTGAGCGACGTGACTTTTTTATCGAAAATCAAGGCACATTTCAATTTGGCGATATTCAAGAACGCGGATACCGTATGGGCTCTACGCGTAAAGATTTTTCTCTATTCCATTCAAGAAGGATCGGACTTACTCCCGATGGTAGATCGATTCCTATATATGTGGGTGGTCGAATCAGTGGTAGAGTAGGCAGTTCTAACGTGGGCATTCTCAATATGCAGACTCAATCTAGGGATGGCATACCGTCCGAAAACTTTCTGGTAGCTCGTATAAAACAGGATGTGATGGAAAATTCTGATATTGGAGTGTTGCTTATTAATCGCCAGGCCACAAGCGGTGTAGATCGATCACAAAACTTGAGTTTTGGGGTCGATGCAAATATCCGACCTATCGATAAACTTGTTTTTAATACCTATTTTGCTAAAACTCGAGATTCGGACCAAGAATCCAACGGTATGGCAGCTAAGTTTGGTGTAGCTTGGCGAGATAATTTCTGGAATACTTCATTTTTTGCGAAGCAAGTTGGAGAAGATTTCAATCCTGCGGTGGGCTTCATACGACGTCGAAGCATGCGGCACTATTATGTCACGATGGGTGTTCATCCTCGACCAAGAACTAAGTCAATACAGGAAATTAATCCTTTTGTAGAGATTGATTACATAACCAATCTATCTTCGGTACTTGAGACTAGAAGAATCACTGGAGGTGTTACGCTAACGCTCGGCAGTAGTGCCGAGTTCACCGCCCAGATCAATGACCAGTTTGAGCGATTGAATGAATCGTTTTTTATTCCAGGAGCCACGTTGATCAAGCCAGGTGACTACAAGTTTCGTGATGCTACACTGTCTTACAAATCTTCTGGGAATAGCACATTAAAAGGGGATGTTAGTGTAACGTTCGGAGACTTCTGGGATGGAACTCGCAAAACACTTCAGGTGGGAGGGTCTTGGCGGCCTCGATATGACTTATTTTTTGATCTGTCATTAGAGAGGAATGAAATCGATCTTCCCCAGGCTGCCTTCACTGCGGGTGTAGGAGGACTTAGGGTTCGATACTCTTTCAACACTGATCTCTTTTGGAGTGCTTTTATGCAATACAACACGCAGACTGAAGAGTTCATAACCAACCTTCGGGCACAATTTCGTTATGGGTCTTTAAGTGACATCTATATTGTAGTTACAGAGCGACGTGACACGGGAAACAATGTTATTTTAGATCGCTCTATAGCACTTAAAATGACGAAGATGCTTGCATTCTAAGCCGAGTTGGTCAAATGTGAAATTAGAGTTGACAACGGGTGTATGGGTAAGGTTATCCGAAGGGCTGGACACTATCCATACCGCCGGCGATACTTAACAGATACAGATTGAAATCCCTATTTCGAACACCCTAGGCAACACTCTGACTCTATCTAAAGTGATCTAAATGAGACAAGTCCGGACAATCGTCGTTGTCGGGGGAGGGACAGCTGGTTGGATGTGTGCCAATATCCTGAAAGCTCGAACGAGATCCAAGATAGTTGTTGTCGAATCACCCAACATCTCTCCGGTGGGTGTGGGCGAGGCGTTGACTCCCTTCTTCTTCACATTTCTAGAAACCATTGGCTACGATCCCGTAGCATTCATCAAAGATGTCCAGGGAAGCGTAAAGTTGGCGGTACGATTTGAAAACTGGATGGGAGAAAACGACGTGTACTACCATCCTTTCCAGGACGGAGGCGGGTATGCTTTGATGCCGGAATTCAATGTCTCACCCGGATACAATAGATTGATAAGTTATGCCCTCATTGAGGGTATTCCTGTCCACAATCTTACGACCTCTTACGCTCTTTTGTGTGAACAAAACAAAGTTCCCTGGTTCAAAAACTTCAGAGAAGACGGGGGTAATTACCAGGGTTATGGATCCTATGCTTACCATATGGACACCAAAGCGTTTTCCGATACGTTCCGCTCCTTTGCTGTGCAGAAGGCAGTGGACCACATAAAGGGGAATGTCGTAAGCCTCAACAATAATGCAGAGACAGGTTTTATTGAAAGCCTTTCACTGGAGGATGGCAGAACAGTTGATGGGGATTTCTTCATCGATTGCACCGGATTCAAACGAGTCCTGATATCTACGATGTCTCCCGAATGGGAATCGTATTCGCACTGGTTGCCTGTCAATCGTGCGATACCTTTCAACATCGAGTATGGGGACACTACCGATCAAGAGCACGAGGCCGTTCCGCCCTATACGTTGGCCAGGAGTCTCAGCGCGGGGTGGCTTTGGAGAAATCCAGTACGAGATCGATACGGGTCGGGTTATGTATACTGTGATGAGTTCGCTTCTGAGGAAAGTGCACTTGAGGAAATCAAACAGAATGTTGATCTGAGCAAGTCAGGGCCCTTCGGTTCTCCAATACGTTTTGAGTCAGGAACCTTGTGTGAAACTTGGATCAAGAACTGTGTTGCTGTTGGGCTTTCATCAGGATTCATAGAGCCTCTAGAATCAACTGCCATACAAATTGCCCTCACCCAGATTCTCGGAGTCGTTGACGTCTTACGTGATCCATTCAGTTACAATGAAAGGGTTATAGGGGCTTATAATAAGTCGATTAAATCGGAAACTGATGACATCAGAGATTTCATCATTCTTCACTACGTGACCAAGAGGAATGATACACCGTTCTGGCAATATATCAGCAATAACACCACGACTCTCAACTATCCTGATACACTCCGTGACAAAATCGAGACTGCCAGATATCGATCTTGTGGTCATAATCGGGTGCAATCGCAACAGATCAGAGGTAGAGTGTTTGGGGAGTTCAGTCACATTTATGTGATGCAGGCCTTAGGGCTTCTGAATAAGGAAAGTGCGAGGGCTGACTTTTTACAAGAGTTCGATTCTGTTGAAGAAGCAGTGTCGGCTGTAGGGCGGCATGCAAAGATACTACAGGAAGACCTTGTTCAGTTCAGCAGGGAATGCATGACTCACAAGGATTTTTTGGACAAAATATAGAAGGGTGGCTCTCGTTCGTACACTAATTTAAGAGGCTTACTCTTATTCCTGATCAGTTCCCATTTTGTGCTATGATCCTTTTTACTTCAGCTAATCCTTCTTCCTTCCATTCTGGATTTTCTTCACCACTTGCGATCAGGGCACCCAGGTAGAACACCATTTTTGCGATACGTGATGTTTTTTCTGAATCTATGAGATGTGTCTCATCGGAAGGTTTGTGATAATCATCATGTAGCCAAGTGGTAAAGAAGATTGCGGGGATATCTTTATTAACAAAATTCAGGTGATCACTCCGAAAGAAAGCCTTTTCCTCAGGCTTAGGATCCTCAATTGCTGTTAACCCTAGTTCAGGATGTTCCTGGAGGATCCGGTCGGTGAGCAACCCAAGATTTGTGTACTGTCTGCCTACTGCCACCACGGTATCTGGATGATTCCTGCCCACCATATCCAAGTTGATGTTCATTATGATATCGTCTATAGGTACCGTGGGATTCTCGGAAAAGAATTTTGACCCTAAAAGACCTTTCTCTTCTCCGCTCACAGCAAGAAAGATCACAGAACGTGCTGGAGGAACTTTCATGGTTGCGAAAGCCCTTGCGACTTCTAAAAGAACTGAAGTCCCAGAAGCATCATCATCGGCACCATTGTAAATAGAGTCCCCAGATGTGCTAGGAATCCCTATCCCTACGTGATCGAAATGAGCACTGTAGACGATATATTCATTCCTTAGGACAGGGTCATCTCCCCTTATTATGGCAATAACGTTTGGAGGAGTGTGCTCGGATATCTTGAACGGTGCGATAACTGTCATAACAGTCTCATTCAAACTGACAGTGTTTTGAGGAGGAGATTCAATAAGAGATGACAAGTTTAATCCAGCCACCTCAAATAGTTCCTGGGACTTATGAGCGGAAAGGCCTACGATAGGAATTGGTGTAGCTAGTCCTGCACCCTCAATTCCACTTGCAAGACTTAGAATGCTATCGGAAGTGTTGGTTTCGTCAAGCAGGAATACTATAGCTGAAGCACCTCCCTGCATAGCTGTCTGAAATGCACTCAATAATGCTTCGCCACTTTCCACCATGGGGTTTCCATTTGTAGCAAGAATTAGTGTCTTTCCTTGAATTTCCGATGCAATGCCCTCGGTCATTTGTGTAACTGAGCCTCCGAAAATGGCTTCAGTTGCGTCAGCAATCTGTTGTCCTGGGATTATGTAGTAGTCTCTACCAAATTCTAACTCATGTGCTACGGATAGATTTTCATATGCCAGTAGCCTCTGCTCAGAGAGCATAGCTGTGCGAGTATATGGAAAGCGTTGAAAGAAAGTGTTGTCGTTGCCAGCAGGGGTTAGGTTGAAGTTTTCAAACTCAGTCGACAAATATTCTGCTGCTTCTTCCAAACCTGGGCTTGGGGTGTCACGACCTCTTAGATCATCACTGGCAAGGAATTCTATGTGCTTATGCACTTTGTCTGATGTGATTGTGGCTGCTGCAATAGTTGTTGCTTTGTAATAATCTGAGACAGAGGGTATTGCCTGCAGTTGGGCAGGAGGTGCTATAGGTTGTATGGGAGGTGACATGCTCCTGGTACAGTTGCTAAAGCTTATAATTACGCAAACAGTTAGAAATAAATGTTTCATAGATGTCTTTTCGGTAATCAATATTTTTTAGATAATATTCAAGTTCCTGCAGACCATCGGCCTGATTTTCCGCCGTCTTTTAAAATGAGTCGGATCTCCTCTATCACCATTCCACGATCTGAAGATTTAGTCATATCGTAAATAGTCAAGAGGCCTACAGTTACGGTGGTCAGAGCTTCCATTTCCAATCCGGTCTGTGTGAAAGCGTTTGCCTCTGCCTGTACAACAACTCCTGGAATTTCTTCATCTATCAAAACATCTACGTTCAAGGAAACTCCGGAAAGAACATGGCATAGTGGGATGAGGTTTCCAGTGTGTTTTCCTGCTGAAATAGCTGCTAGTTTAGCTACTTGGAGTACATCACCTTTATTCCCTTTTCCTGATTTGATTGTTTCCAGGGTCTCAGGAGACATACGGATATATCCTTTAGCCACAGCAGTACGCTGGGAAGGTTCTTTTTTTGAAATATTTACCATACGCACGTGTCCCTCAGTATCCAGGTGAGTTAGAGGGGGATTGCCTATGGTTTCGTCCTGGTTATGCTCTGCCATTCAATGCCTCTCGTATCCCTGTTAAAAGACCCGCAACTATGAGTTGAGGATTTACGTTACCTGCAGCCAGCTCTTTGGCTTCTTCTAGCTTCTCAAAGGCATGAGCTAGTTTTATAGGATGGATATCCCGTTCGGTGTTGATACGTTCCAAGAACTTTAGAGTGTCGCGGCTAATTACCCTTTCAGGAGCCCCTGCAGCTGTGGCAGAAAGATCTCTTAAGGCATCCTCCAGTAGGTCCAATAGCTGTATAAGTCCGCGGCCATGTATAGGTCGAAATTCTAGAGATTGTCGGTATATGTGCCCAGCGTCAGGAGCAGAAGCCATTTTTAGGATCCGGAAAGCTTGCTGTCTAAGTTTTTCTAATGGACCTAGATCGTCACCATTAGGAAGAAAACCCAAGGCCCGCCCTATAGATCCTCTTCCTAATAGCGTTGCTTGGTCCACATGCTCTGGATCTACTCTGACTTCTTTTAATAGAAATGTTTTTATTTCATCATCAGATAGTCCGGGCAGGTAAATCTGCATAGTTCTAGAACGGATTGTAGATAAGAGGCGCCCAGGTTCGCTAGATGTAAGAATAATGATTGTGTTTGTAGGCGGTTCTTCAAGTAACTTCAAGAGTGCGTTAGCTGCTGCTTGACTGGATTCTTGGGGAACTAGGGTCTCCGCTTCTCCAATTATGAAAACCTGTCGTGAGCCCATTGCTGGTCGTTTCTGAGCCTCTAAACGCAAGTGTTTGACTGTAGCTAGATAGAGACCGGTAGGTTCTTCGTTTCTAACGGATGGTCGGAGTGTGTTTTCACGGCGGTTGGCTATAGCTTGATGTCTTGCTTCTTCCATGGCTTCCTCGAGTTTGTTTGAACGTACATTTTTTGGTTTTGCAATCGGGAAGTACCAGTGAAGGTCAGGATGCTCTAAAGATAGGCACAGTCGGCAAGATTTACATGAATCACAATAGCCATCCTGCGTGGAATCTGTGCAAAGCTGCTGCTGCCCTAGCCAAAGTGCCAGCCTTTGTTTGCCGACTCCTCTGGGTCCATGGATAAGAATGCTGGCAGGAAGAGAATCTCTTTGCTGGGCAAAGTTAAGTGACGAGCGAATAGCTTCGTGTCCAACTAAAGGATGAAGACTCATTTTATCGAGGTCTAAGCCATTGTATTGGATCTGTAGCTTGAGGTGATCCTCCATCCACCGGGGTTCTAACTTGAAATTCTATGTGTGAACCTTCTGGTGTATCGGATCCACCGACTGTTCCGATGACCTGAGCAGAATTTATTCGTTGTCCTTGGATTACTCCGATATCTTCAAGATATAGGTAGAGAGTGTAGAATCCTTCACCGTGACTGATAACTACAGTAGGGCCGTATCCCTCAAACGGTCCTGCTAATACCACCGTTCCTGCTAGAACGGCTCTAACAGGAGTTCCGGTAGGAGCCTGAATTCCTATGCCATTCCACTTAAGTACAGTGCCGTTTGGTCTCTCTGTTAGGCCGAAGAGGTATGCCAAGTCACCATCAACGGGCCAGTCCAAGGTTCCCATATCTTCAGAAGATATTGTAGCAATGTTGCTACTGTTATTCCTACGTTCTATTTCAATGCGTCGGGCCTCTAGGTCAGTGATCAGAAGGGCTAAGCGAACCTCATCGTTTTCCAGTTCCTCCAAGCGACTTCCTGTTTTTCTTTCTACAGATCGATATTCTTTTAGAGATATTCTGTGTCGTCTTTCTACCGAGCGAAGTGAAACAACTTCTGCTAAATTAACTTGTCTAAGACGACCAATGTCCGACATGTGGTTCTGAAAATCATTTTTCTTAATAAGAATATCAGATTCAAGCTTTTTTACTCTCTCTAGTAGTTGTTGATCGTAGGAAGCTATGAGATGAAGATATCGATATCTAGTTAAAAGATCTGCGAAAGAAGAAGATCCTAGGATGACACGAACTGTGTGTAGTGAGCCACGCTTGTAAATATCTCGGAGTCTACGATTCAGCACGGCTGTCCCCACTTGTAATTGTTCTCTTGTAAGTAATAGATCTCGCGATGTGTTCTCTATCTCTTTCGCAACGGTATTAACCTGAAATTCGATTTCTCCTAAAACCGAACGTGAAACGCTAATTTGTTTTTCAATATTTGCGAGCTCACTGGACACGTTCCGTACACGGCCCTCTAGGTTGGTCATTTCCTTTTGAAGTCTTTCTCTCTCAACACGGATATCTTCAAGGCGTTGTTGGCTTTCAAGTATCTCTTTACGTATGTCTTCAGTTTGGCCCGATATGCTCGTTGGTAAGATTAGCTTTGGCACTAAGATTATGAGGGCTAATGATAATCGAAACAGGAACATGGTCAGGAATACTTAAGATGTTTATGTACAGCGAAATAAGTGGATGTAAAGCCGAATAAGATGCCGGCTAAAATACCGACAACTGACCATACTGGGGGAATCCAAACTATAGAGAAAAGGTATTGCGATACTGCCTTGAAAGTCGCGTATGTGAGTCCAATCGCTATGACTCCACCAAAAGCTCCTGTCATTCCACCTTCAATTAGAAGGGGGCGTCTTATAAAACTTTCTTCTGCTCCTACAATTTGCATGGCTTTAATTTCTTCCATTCGGGCTAAGACGGTTATTCGAGATGTTATGCCTATGATCAGAGTTGCCGCTAAGGCAAATGCAGAACCGAGTATAATGATTGTAACAACGCCCATGCGCCTAATTGTAAAAAGTTTTTTTACCCATTCCTGACCGTACTGAACTTCTTCCACAAATGGGTAAGTCTTGGCCTGTTTGACTATTTGATCAACTGTGGACTCTGTGCGGCTGCCTGGTTGTAATTGTATCTCTAAAGAGGCGGGAAGGGGATTAAGATCGAGGTTTGTCATCACCTCACGAAATTCTGGGAGTTCTTGGCTTGCCTTTTTAAGTGCTTCATCCTTTGTAACAAATTGGACAGCAAGCACTTCGGGTAAATCAGAGAGAGTTGTTCGCATATCTCTGATATCGTCTATATTTGCGTTATCCCTTAAGTAAACCACTATCTCAACACGTTCCTCAAGAGTATCGAGAGCGATTTTAAGATTATGGGTTGCCAGTGCGAAGAGTCCAACTAGAAATAATGCCAGGCCCACCATAGTTGATGATATAATCGTCAGAATCGGAGTTCTACGAAAAACTATAATGGCTTCAGTTATACTATTCAAAACGTTTCTTTACTAGGCGTGCTGCGAGAAGGATCGCCTCTTCTATTGATGAAGTATCAGCTTGATCTTTTCCAACCAAATCGAAAGCTGTTCCATGGTCGGGTGACGTACGTACGAATGGCAACCCTAGGGTAACATTCACACCTTGTCCAAATGTTACTGTTTTGAATGCTGCCATCCCCAAGTCGTGGTAAGGTGCAACTACGGCATCGAATTCTCCATTTAAGGCACGGTTAAATACTGAATCTGCAGGGATAGGGCCTTGGACGTTTACATCAGCTTCTTGTAGTGTTTCTATGGCAGGTTGGAATAATAGTTTTTCTTCATTTCCAAAAAGACCCCCATCTGAAGCATGGGGATTTAGAGCACAAATACCTATCCGTGGCTCCAGTATACTCCATTCGTTTTTTAGTGCCTTACTTAAGAGAATTGTTTGTGATACCAATATTTGATGGCTGATAAGATCAGGAACTTTCTTCAATTCTACATGGGTTGTGGCCAAGAGTACACGGAGAGGACCTCCTATTTTTGTCTTCTCGGATACCATGAGCATACCTACATTAGGGGTGGCGGTAAGCCTTTGGAGCAACTCAGTATGTCCTGGTTCTGGATACCCTGCTGACCTGAGTGCTGGTTTATGGATGGGGCCCGTTACGATTCCTGAAACTAATCCTTCCTGGGCCATGTTTACCGCACGCTCTATCGCAAGACCGGATACTTTGCCAGCTGAAACCTCTGATCCTGTGAAAGTCTCAACTGGTTCGTAGGGGCCAATTTTGGGGTCTAATCCATCAGGGCCAACCAGAACGATTGGATAAGTTATGTCTCGGTTTTCAAGGTTCCGTATGGCTTTAGCTATGATTTCAGGACCTATGCCTCTAGGGTCACCTAGTGTAATAGCTAGACGGTTAACCGACATAAAATTTCTATATTTTAACGTGCCCCAGTGACGAGTCGGATTTCAATAAATGCATTATCCCTTAAATCTTTTACTACATTCTCGGTAATTTTATCAGATTTTAGGCGATTTTCAATCTGACCCTTCATTTCTTCAAATGTGGGTTTCCCTCCATCTTTTAACTCTAATACCTTAACCAATCCAATTAGATTTTCAGATTGAATGTCATCGAAGCTCAGAGGGCCCAAAATATCACCTGGTTTAGCATTTCGGAGAGAACTAGCATGTTCTGTTGAGATTTGACTAATCTGTGGGATAGTCAAATCCAGAGTATCCACTGATTCATCAGACAAGTTAGACATATCTTCTCCAGCCAGAAGTCGTTCTTTAAACTTATTGGCACGCTCTAGGTTATAGGAAATATCTTTATCTGTGATCTCTGGTTGTATCAGAATGTGGCTTATTCTTCGTTCTCCGCCACGTATTCGGTCCACCAATATTAAGTGATATCCGAACTCAGTTTCTACTGGTATACTTACCACTCCAGCTGGTAATGCGAATGCTACTTCTTCGAATTTCTCTACCATGCTACCATCACGACGGACCCAGCCGAGCTCCCCACCGTCTTTAGATGAGGGGCCGTCTGAATACCGTTTTGCTAATTCTTCAAAATCACCTTCCGATCCATCCACTACCAGCTGTAAAATGCTATCTGCCTTAGCTAGTGCTGTTGCCTTAGCTGAATCAGATGGTTCGGGTTGCAGTTGGAGATTGAGGAATTTTACAGTGGGAGGGAGTGTTGGCAGTTGTTCTTTATTTTCCTCAAAAAAATCCCTGATCTCTGATTCAGGGATATAGAGTCTTCTTGCGTCCCTACCTTTTTTTGCCATATAGCGTTCTTGTAACATCTGACGTCTCATAGCAGTCCTACGTTGTTCTCGGAATACGGACATCGTCATACTTTGTTCTGCCAGAGCATTTTGTAAAGCTGATAGAGTACCGAATTGACGGACTTGGCCATCAATCTCTTGCTGGACTAATTGTTCCAGTTCCTCTTCATCTATTATTATGGTGCTATCTAATGCTGCATCCTGGAGTAATAGTTGTTCGTTGATTAGAAGATCCAGAACTTCTCCTTTAAATTCCATCAGTTCTGCTGTGGTTTCTGGACGTGTCCAGCCTTGAGATTGCAATCGTAGCAGATAGGCATCGATTTCTGTCATCAGAATCACTGAGTCACCTACAACTGCTGCAACCTGCTCAACCACATCAGTGAATTCTGGAGGGGGGCTCTGGGCAAATGATATTCTAGCTGTACTAATCAGTGATAATACGACAAGCAGTATCTTAGCCACAGTATGACCAAGTTTATAGTTTTTAATTCGTAGTGTTATGGAACGATATCTCATCCGTTATCTAAACCTCGCATAAAAGTGATGTTCCCGAAGTCACTTTATATTCTATTGGTTTTCAGTTGTGTCTTGAACTGCTTCAATTGGTAAGGATGGTGTTACACTAGGTTGAATATTATCTGTAGATCCAAGAAGTTCATCGATCCGCCTAACTGTAGTAGAGATTGAATTATTTGAAATTGACCAATCCCTGTTTTTACGAAGTGCTACGGTTGCATATCCAAGCCGTATGGCACTGCGAGTACCGGCTACGAGTTCTCTCATAACCTGAAGTATAGTACGATCAAGTCCCTCGTCTATCGTTTCATTTTCTAGTAAAGTTATTTGACGTATACCTAAGGCATCAGTTGCTTTAACTACATCTTCACGTGTCATTCTGTACAATGTGTCTCGGCGTTCTTCAGACATAGTGATCCCCACATCCTTAGCTCTAGCGAGAAGCACGCGGTCCTGACCAAGTTTTTGTAGAAGTGCATTTAGTTCTAAGTCCGATGAGTTGACTATTTGAGTCGCAAATACTGGAGGCATTGTTTGTATGAATTCGAATAGGTCACCCAAGGTATATGATCCTTCACTATAGTCGACCATCTTACGCCTAGATGCTTTTTTGTTCAGACCAGACCGTGGTCTTGAGGCAATTTCTTTCAAAACCACGGCTGCTTCAGGTACGACCCTGATATTGGCTTCTGTGTTTAAAGTGGCTAGGAAGATAGAGTCAGCTTCGCGAACTCGCTGATTGATAAGCACCTCCCGGAAAGCAGGCTTACCACTTTCAAAAGTTGTTGGTCTACGGTCGACAAGCTGAATTATGTGCATTCCCGCAGGACTCTGTACGGGATCGCTAATTCCTCCGACGTCGAGAGCATACGTAGCATCCTCAAAGGGTTTTACCATAGTGCCGGGCCCAAAGTAACCCAGATCTCCTCCAATTTGACCACTTCCTGGATCTTCAGAAAATCTGCGAGCTAAAGCTTCAAAAGATTCTCCAGCCATAGTTCGATTTTTTATTGTGATAGCCATTCTCACGACACTATCAATCTGGATTTGAGTTGCCTGTTCAGGAAAAGTCAGCAAGATGTGCCTGGCTCGTACAGAGTCCTTGGGTGGGTCTGCATCCCATAAGCTCTTGAGTTGATCGTTTGATAAGGAGGTATCTGGCAACACAGTCGACTTGAGATATTGATCAATAATTTCTTGTTGAAATTGAATCTCTAAGGGAGGGCTCAAGTCCAGGTTTATCAATAGAGAATCTTCCTGAGCAAATAAGGCAAGGAGCATATAATCAACCCAGAAATTTGCTAGATCTCCAACAATCTGTGGTTCATTGGGAACTGTGTTCTGGCGAGCCATAAGTTCTACCAATTGATCAATAGAGAGTTCGTGATCATCTACAGTTGCTAAGATCCGGCTGGATTCTATATCACATCCTGATAGGACCGTAATGAGACTCAGTACTGTTATTTTTAGTACAGATTGAATCCGGTATATAAGTTTTCCTGAGAACGTTCGCTTTGTTTGTAAGTGATTGTAATACATGTATTTAAGCCATTTCGCTTCTATTGTTCAGTAAAGTTAAAAGAGCAGTAATCAGAGTCGAAGCTAGCATATTGGAGCCGATTTGATGAAGGGTTAGAGAAAGAGGTTCTATTCTTTTTACCTCGACCTCGACTTGGTAATCACGGAGTGGTCCTTCTAGGGAGGTGAGATTAGGTATAGCTGTGGGACGGAAGTTGATTCTTGCTTCCTGTTCTCGCAGAAGGATATGCTCGATTCCCAGTTTTTGTCCGATTATCCTCAATTTTATTCCATCCATAAGGCGTTCCGCCTGATCTGAGAGATTGCCAAATCTGTCTTCTAATTCTTTTCTGAAAACATCAACTTCTTTGATATCACTAATTTTTGACATACGGCGGTAAAGGTGCAACTTCTGCTCCGAATACGGTACGTATTCGTCCGGCAAATAAGTTGATCCTGACATGGTTATTTCAGGTTGAGGATATTCTGGTTCATCCTTACCGTCTTTAAGTAATTTCACTGTCTTTTCAAGAATATGCATGTAAGTATCAATACCGATAGCTTGAGTGAATCCAGATTGATTCCCCCCTAGTATGTTACCTGCACCTCTAATCTCCATGTCACGTAGTGCAATAGAATAACCGCTCCCTAATTCAGTGTAATGTTCCAATATTTGAATACGTTGCAGAGATTCCTCATTGAGGTTATCTGGTACAATTAGGTAACAGTAGGCTCTCCGGTCGGAGCGACCTACCCGTCCCCTAATCTGGTATAGTTGAGATAATCCGAAGTGATCAGCATGGTTTACGATCAATGTATTTGCATTCGGTACGTCAATTCCATTTTCTATAATGGATGAGCATACCAGTACGTCAATTCCACCATTTACAAAGTCTCTCATAATACGGTCTAAGTTTTGAGGCTTCATCTGTCCGTGAGCAAAATCAACACGGGCTTCAGGGACCAGGCATTGAATTTGGTCTTTGATTTCCCGAATGTCTGCAGTCAGGTTGTGTAAAAAAAAAGCCTGCCCGCCACGATCCAGTTCCCGCTGAATAGATTCAGCGATTATCTGATCCGACCATGGAATAGAATGAGTTATAATCGGCATCCTGTCTCGAGGAGGTGTTTGTATTAGCGAGAGATCGCGAATTCCTGTGAGGGACAGGTATAGGGTTCGAGGTATAGGTGTAGCTGTGAGTGTTAATACGTCTATGGATGTTCTGAGTTGCTTAAGTATCTCTTTATGCCGGACACCGAATCTCTGTTCTTCGTCTACTATGAGTAGTCCAAGTTTTGCTATTTCGACATCCTTAGAAAGAAGACGATGGGTACCGATTACTATATCAATCTCACCAGTTTTCAGTTTTTGGATAAGTTTTTTCTGCTCCTTTGGTGCCCGGAAGCGACTCAAAGTTCCTATTTTCACAGGATAATTTGCTAGGCGTTCCTCGAATGTGTAACGGTGCTGTTCTGCTAGAACAGTAGTGGGAGCCATAAGAGCAACCTGCTTGCCGTCTTGAATAGCTTTAAAGGCTGCACGAATTGCGATTTCGGTTTTGCCATATCCTACATCTCCACATATAAGTCGATCCATAGGCACGGGAGATTCCATGTCCCGTTTTACTTCCTCCATTGCGATTCGTTGATCAGGAGTATCCTCATAAAGGAATGATGATTCCATCTCCTTCTGCCATAAGGTATCCGGGGAATAGGAAAATCCTTGGATAGTAGAGCGTTTGGCATATAACTCTAGAAGTTCTAGGGTCATCTTCTCGATAGCTTTACTAGCTTGAGACTTAAGGTTCTTCCAACGTTTACCTCCGATCCGGTTTAATGCTGGTGGTTTGGTCATTCCCGATTCTCCTGCCCACCTCTCAATCAAGTCCAAACGATATACAGGAACTCGAAGTGTTTCTTCTCCAGCGTATTTTATTGCCATTGATTCAAATTCTTCGCCTTCAATGTTGATTCTCTCAAGGCCTATAAAGATTCCAACTCCGTGTTCTATATGTACAACATGATCTCCGGGAGATAACTGAGAGAGGCTATCCAATGCCATGTTACCTTGAAATTTTCGGGTCCTTCGTATTCTTCTGGGGCGTTGGAAAATCTCGTGATCTGTAAAGATTTGAAGCTGAGGACTTGCGCATTCAAGAATAAATCCTGTTGTGAGTGATCCGACTAACACGTGGGTTTCAGGAGGGATTTTATTAGGTCCACCGAGAATTTCTTCAAGTCTGTCACATTGACTGCGATTATCACACAATATCAGATTTTTGTATCCAGCACTGGATGCTGACTGAAGAGATTTTTTCAACTTTCGGATATTACGGTCTATCGTGGGCAGTGATGTACATGAGATTCTGATAGCATTATCGGAATTTGGGCCCAGGTCAACCTTGGTGAATCTATAGAGTAAATCTTTGATTTTTTCGGGATCTAGAAAAAGATTCCCAGGTTCATCGGGTGCTTCTCCTTCTATCTTAAGTTCTTCATATAGATGGGATACATGGTTCCAAGTACGTTTTATCTCAGTCGACCAATTTTCTTCTCCCAACTTTATTATAAGAGCATCTCCAGGTATAAATTCCAGAAGAGATTTGGGTGATATGGCTATTTCATCTTGTTTTTTCTTGAATTCTACAGGAAGGATATGGACTTCATCAGTTAAACTTTTAGAGAGCTGATTAACAATATCGAATAAACGGATGGATACGATCTCATCATTCCAGAACTCCACACGAAAAGGATCAATAGTTCCGAATGAAAAGATATCAATAATACCACCCCGAACAGCATATTGTCCTGATTTCTCCACAAGAGGAACCCTTGTGAATCCACGATTTTCGAGATCTTGTATTAGGTTTTGGAATCCCGGTGAGTCTCCTGTTTTCAGAGTGATTCTTAGTTCTGTTATGCTTAAAGGGATTGGTGCACATTCTTGCAATGCACGTAATGTAGTTACTAGTAGGCGGGCCTGTCCTCGTAGAAGAGCTTCTACTGCTTCAATCTGAAGCCCTCCAATTTCCAGGTGCGGTTCATTCGATTCATAGGGGATAGTTTCTCTATGGGGGAAAAGAAAATGCTCATCTCGATCGAGCAAAGTCTTCAGGTCTTCTACTGTATTGTTAGCCGATTGCGGTGACGGTGTGACAACCACAAATGTTCTAGTTGAAAAATGTTCGTAGAGAGCAGCCACTACAGCAGTGGATGCTGAGCCGACAATACCATCCAGGATAGAATTTTTTCTGTGGTTAGAGATTTGACTGCATAACAGCTGGAATCCTGGGCAAGTGCTTATTGCCTGAGTTATTAAGTGATGGTTAACGGACACAATCAGAAGGTTTTAATATCCCGGGACTTCTGAATGGTAAGGGCGGAGTTTCTCGCTGTTACAGCAGGTCCTGATGCAGCTACGATGCTTTCGGCTAAAAGGACTATTAATGCTGTAACTAATAGCCATCTCCATATCTCGTGTCCTTGGCTTGTAGAGAATAGAGCATGAGTCCATAAGGCACTGTCTTCTACTATAGTCATCGGTTCTGGAACCAGTTTTTTCAAGTCGTCATAATCAATTGGTATTAAAATTGATTCTGACGGATGTGTGTTGACAGCCACTAGATTTACAATGGAGTCATTCTGAATAATTTCGTACAATCCTGTCCATCTGGTGTTACGGAAAGCCTGTGTTTTATCTGTAGGGTGTAGATTTCCTTGAGGATCTCTAATTGCTGTAGTTCCTGGTATTGTATTTATAGATTCGCCTGCGAAGATGTTTTCTGATCGATCAGAATGATGATCCCATTGAGTTGTCATCCATTCCAGGAAAGGGATCATGGCTGCGGTTACTGTTAAATTTGTGGATTTATGCTCCAGATCTGATGCCAACAAGAGATATTGACCTTCGGGTGTCGTACCTTCCACTAGCCAAGGTTTTTCTGACGATAGATATGCAATAATGTTTTTTTTAAGGCCATCTTGTTTAGGGGTAAGCAAATAATGAGATCGGATTCTGATTTCACTCAAATCCACAGGACCATTCCATCGTGTAATACCTAATTCTCCTTGTTGTTCTACAAGCTCGTATTGCCATGGGATACCAGCTGAATTTAATGATCTATTTAAACTCGGCAGGAGTGCGGGATCCATTGGAGGTACGATTACTGTTATTCGGTTGTTTCTATTCGTGTTGGCAATTCCAGCTCCAGCTATGCTGATTAGGATATCTGAATCTTGTTTCTGAGTTAACTGAATGCGTCCAGAGTTTTTGAGTACAGATAATCCTTCCGATAGGAATACTGATAGTATTCCTTCTGTTGCTATGGCAGGGGGTGGTCTCACTCGAAAGGTGAAAAATATTTGATTATCACTTCGCAAGTCATCCGGATCAGTTTCTACATAACCGTTCACTTGACCGATAGTGAAGGGACCAAAAGGGAATACTGTTGATTCTCCGCTACGAGCAGTGGTGGTTGCACGAATCTGGTTTCCGATAGCCAAACGCATTGGTACGGTATCGTTATTCGCTGTATTGGAAATCTGGATTGAAAGTTGGGTGCGTTGATTGACCAAGGGTGGTAGGCCTTCTCCGATTACCAAACTGTCTAGGTGAGAATTCCATGGAATAATATTGTCTTCTTTGAAGATAATAACTGGAATATTTTGGGGTTTTGTAGTAGTGGGTATACCCGTGAAAGCGGAAGCCTGCATGTCGGATATCAGGTGTATTTCACTTGCCGGCAAATCTGCTCTCGAAATTAGTACTATAGCTTTTTCCAAAGCCGAAACGATATCTCCTTTTGCGTGAGTAGTTTCGGTAGCTGTGATCGCTTCCTGTAGTTTTGTCTGAGGTCCTGTAATTGCGATATCCCAAGGCTGACCAGCCCTAATAAGCCATACAATATCTTCGTCACTTGAGCTATTAACGCTTTTTAAGGCTACTTTTTTAAGAAGATCTAAAACCCTATCACCTTCACGGATCAGGCCTGAACTCATTGAGTTGTCTAAAATTATGACTAAGGCTGTAGGATCATGTACCCCACCCTGACCTCGAATGAAAGGCCTGGCACCAGCTGATACTAACAGTAGGATGGCAGCCAACCTGAGAACTAACAGTAGCAGTTGGCGCAGCCTTATAATCTGGGCATGTTCCTTCTCAGTCCTCAGCAAATAGCGAAGGGCTGGAAAAATCATACGACGAGCATCATTACGGTGAAAAAGATGCAGGATTAAAGGAATAGCTAACGTTAAGCCAGCCAATAGGAATAACGGTGATAAAAATCCCATCAGAAAAGACGTTCTCTCTTTTGCATGTATAAGTTGAGAGCTCTATTTAGGGGTTCATCAGTTCCGATAACTTCATAGTCGATACTATGTGGCCGAAGTTCTCGATCCCATTCATTCATAGATTTGTTTACTGCGTCACGATAAGCTGATCGAACATCAGCTATATTAACATTCAGTTCTTGTTTGGTTTCAGGATCATATAAGAGTGCGTCACCAACTGCGGGCAAATCACGTTCACCGGGATCAATAAGGTGAAAGACCACAACCTCGTGTCCCTGATGCCTCAGAAAGCGTAGCGCTGCACGGGTAGTATCAAGTTCAACCAATAGGTCCGATATAAGAACTACTAATCCAGATCGCCTAATGCGGACAGCAACATCTTGGAGGGCCGAGTGAGCAGAAGTACGTCCCTGTGCCTCTAAGGGTGTGAGGAATCTAATAGTTTCAAGCCAGCCACTTTGTCCTCTTCTTGGTGCTAAACGGGATGAGATTTCATCATGGAAAGCTGCTAATCCCACAGAATCACCCTGTTTGATTAGGATCCGTGACAGACAGGCTGCCAAGTGTTTAGCGTACCATAGCTTGGTTGGTAGGGTTTCTGGTTTGGAGCTCCATCCCATTGATTTACTGATGTCTATCAGGATATATGCCTGAAGGTTGGTTTCCTCTTCATATTGCTTCACATAATAACGATCAGAACGTCCAAACATTCGCCAGTCAATATGACGAAGATCGTCCCCAGGCTGATATGCTCTCAAGTCAGAGAATTCTGCCGAGAATCCACGGTGTGAAGAACGATGCATTCCAATGATGAAACCTTCAACGATATGACGAGCTATAATCTCCATATCCTCTAGCTGTGATAGGATATGAGGCTCCGCAAGGTCTAACCTAGAACGAAACCTATTATCGTCTCTTGAACTTGGATCAGTCATAGCGGCACACTAGCGAGTCACGGGAGAAAGGCAATGGGTAGTTTCTAGAAGCTGAATTTCTTGTCCTAATCATAAAATATATTGGTTAGGATAAGTGTATAATGGGTATCAAGATATGCTAAGTTGGATGTCTTAAATAGGTTTTCCCATCTTCTTTGGTATATGTGTGCAGATTATCTTGATAAACTTAGTCTAAGCTCATCCTCTGTATGGAATTGAATTGCCAGTGAATCTCAACAGAATTCGCAATTTCTGTATTATAGCACACATCGATCATGGAAAATCGACTTTAGCGGATCGTTTACTCGAAGAGACTAAAACGATCGATGATCGTGAAATGCGTGATCAGGTTTTGGATTCCAACGAATTGGAGCGGGAGCGTGGTATAACCATCAAACTCCATGCGGTTCGTATGCGTTATAATGCTGGTGATGGAGAGGAATACGTTCTAAACCTGATTGACACCCCGGGGCATGTAGATTTTTCTTATGAAGTTTCGCGATCTCTTGCTGCCTGCGAGGGTGCTGTTCTTGTGGTCGATGCCACACAGGGCGCCCAAGCTCAGACACTTTCTAACCTTTTCCTGGCTCTGGAAGCCGACCTCGAAGTTATACCGGTTCTAAACA
>CEUS01284502.1_pt1 | contig 36697 bp, 49 predicted proteins | sample 427031 | NCBI WGS metagenome assembly CEUS01 (sample SAMEA2622837, study PRJEB7988) | marine metagenome | biome: marine biome (ENVO:00000447); feature: marine epipelagic mixed layer (ENVO:xxxxxxxxx); material: "saline water (ENVO:00002010), including plankton (ENVO:xxxxxxxx)" | depth 140 m | reverse complement strand
CGCACGTGCTTTCATTGTCCAGCTTTTTGTGTCAGGGGCCCGTTGTACATCTACGGTTCCTGTGAGTTGGAATTTCATAGGACCTACTTGTACTTGGATGACCCCTTGATACTCGTCGTCTTGAGTATGGATAACCTCTGTTACCCCTGGCATACAAGATGCAGCTCGAGGTATGTCATCTAAAACATTCCAAATTGCGTCAATGGAGCCATCAATAAGGACCTCGTGGGCAAATTTCATGATGGTCCTTGTAACACTTGTTGCAGTGCACGTTTCGTAAAAACGATTGCCATATCGCGTTTGTAATCTGCTGATCCTCGGAAATCATCTAGAGGGTCAACTTGCTGCGCTACACTATTTGACGCCTGTTGGATTAATTCATCCGAAATCGCATGACCTTTTAACGTTTCTTCAGCGATGGTTGCTCGTATTGGTGTTGGTGCTACGGCACCAAGTCCAATACGCACGTCGCGAACGATGTTCTCATTAAGTGTCGCGATCAGGGAGACTGATACAGTTGCGTAATCATCCGCTGTTCGGGGTAAAAATTTAAGGTATGTTGATTTGGTGTCTGAATGCATACTTGGAATAATTACTTCGGTAATCATTTCTCCAGGCATCAAAGAATTTTCGTAGTAATTTTGAAATAGATCCATTATGGAGATCGTTCTTTCACCACTAATCGATGCAATTCGAATACGGGCATTTAATGCTACAAGGGTAGAGGGAGGGTCCTGAGCAGGGTCAGCATGAGCTAGACCACCACCGATTGTTGCCATATTGCGGATTCGTATGGTCGCGACGCGACGATATGTTGAAGCAAGAATGGGCACTTCATTTTGTATCAAATTGGATTTTTCGATTTCGCGGTGTTTAACCATCGCGCCTATTCTGACCTCGTCTTTTGTTGACTGAATATGTTGTAAACCTTGCACGCGCTGTAAATTGATAATGTGCTCAGGAAGTAACAACGATTGTTTCATAAAATTCATTAAGGCGGTGCCACCAGCGATCAATTGTGCCGCGTCACCAAAACGATCTAAGAGTATGAGGGTTTCTTGTAGACTTTGTGGGTGGTGAACTGTGAAATCATGCATTGGGATTATCGTGGTGTCTTGTTGATGCAACGGCCTTTACGACAGATTCGATGATTTGATAGTAGCCTGTGCAACGGCAGAGGTTTCCCATCATCCATTCTTTAATTTCAATTTCACTTGGTGTGGGATTGTGATCCAACAGGGATTTGGCTGCCAATACCTGCCCGGATGTGCATGCACCACATTGGAAGCCACCATTATTGATAAAACTTTCTTGAACAGGGTGTAGCGGACCGTCTTTGTCTAGTCCCTCAATAGTAGTAATCTCTGCATTGAAGACAGTCACGGCAAGTGTTATGCATGAGGCGATCATCTCGCCATCTACTAAAACGGTGCATGCCCCACACACTCCAACGCTGCATGTTTCTTTGGTACCCGTTAAGCCAATGTCATGACGCAGCACATCAACTAGAGTTCTGTTCGCGGGGACGTTTAATTGGTAGTTTTCTCCATTGATTCTTAACTGTAATGGATGAAGTGCATCTTGTTTAGTCATCTGCTATCCTCACTCTGCTGAGCATTAAAGGAATGTTATCCTACGTTGCTGTAGCCCACAAGAGGAGGGATATGATCTCCTACAATGTGATTGGTCAACCAATCGTTCGCTCTGATGGATTTGAAAAAGTCACTGGGAGAGCGCAATACACCGGTGATCTCAAACTGCCAGGGATGCTTTGGGGGAAGGTATTAAGGAGTCCGTTTGCTCATGCACGTATTATTCGTGTTGACACTTCGCGTGCGGTGGGACTGCCGGGTGTCCATGCTGTTCTGACAGGTGATGATACGCGAGGTGTACGGTATGGCCGCCGCCTGTTTGATGTTCCACCACTAGCAGAGGAGCGTGTGTTATTTGCAGGCGAGAGAGTTGCTGCTGTCGCTGCCGAGAGCATGGAAATAGCTCAAAATGCGATTGACCTGATTGAAGTCGAATATGATCCCCTGCCAGCGATCGCAGATCCATTAGAGTCTATGAAGGGTGATGCATTTCTTTTGCATCCTGATGTGAATGATTACGTTGGGTTGCCAAAGAAACTGGAAAAAGTCTCCAATGTTTTTGTCACAAATACTTGGGGTAAAGGCGAGCTAGATACGGGGTTTGCCCAAGCCGATCATATCCTTGAGCGCACTTATACCACACCTCTTGTTCATCAAGCGTATCTTGAGCCCCACTCATGTGTCGTGTTCATTGATGAAGATCAGCGCATCCAGATTTGGGCTGCTAATAAAGCACCCTTCGCTTTGCGCCAACAATTAGCTGCGGCTATCGGAGTCGATGAGGACAGAATTCGTTTGAACCCGACATATATTGGTGGTGATTTTGGCGGTAAGGGATCTCCAATGGATGTCCCCTTGGTTTATTTTCTAGCCCTACACAGTAAACGACCGGTTCGTATGGTGATGGATTATGTTGAAGAATTTACGGCTGCAAATCCCCGTCATCCATCGGTAACAACTGTCCGATCTGGAGTTTTAAATGATGGTACGCTGACGGCCTGGGAAGCACGCATTATTTTTAACAGTGGAGCATATGGTGGATTCAAGCCAGGTGTTAATTTGGGGGGGGCGAGAGATGTAGCTGGCCCATACAAAATCCCTCATACGTTTGTTGAAGCTATTCAGGTTTACACCAATTCTGTCCCTGGTGGGCATATGAGAGGACCTGGCGAACCACAAGGTATATTCGCGGGGGAATCACATTTGGATGAAATTGCACGTATTCTTGGAATAGATCCTCTGGAATTCAGATTGAAAAATCTTGTTGGCGAGGGTGATGTAACAGCGACGGGAAGTCTTTACAGAGATGTTAAAGCGAAAGAAACGCTTGAGGCAGCTTCTATGGCCGCTCGCTATGGCTCACCACTGGCTATGAATGTCGGTCGTGGTATGGCTATGGGAGCGCGAGCACCAGGCGGCGGTGAAACCCATGTAGGCGTTATTTTCCAAAAAGACGGTACTGTTGTTGCACGGACTCCTATTCTTGATCAGGGTACGGGAACGTATACGACCGTCAATCAAGTGGTTGCTGAAGAATTAGGATTGTCGTCTGATAAGGTCCAAATAATCCCGTGGAACACCGATGCGGTGTCATTTGACACTGGGATTGGTGGAAGCCGAGGGACACGTGTTGCATCACAAGCCGCTTATGCAGCAGCTCAAAATGCAAAGCAAGAGTTGCTTCGCGCAGCATCGGAAATACGTGGATGGGATCCGTCTAATTTGGTTCTGAAAGATAATAAGGTTTATAAAGGGAATACAGAAGATTATATTGATTTTGACTTTGTTGTTCAGAATTGTGGATTTGATATCCAAGGGACCTCAGGAATTGAAGACAGGGAGCAGCTCACTGTGACTGCATTTTGTGCCCAGATCGCCGAAGTTGCAGTAGACGTGGAGACTGGGCAGATAAAGTTGCTGCGATTCACTTCAGCACACGATGTTGGGCAAGTCTTAAATCCTATTGGCCATCAAGGTCAAATTAATGGCGGTGTGGTGCAGGGGATTGGATACGCTTTGATGGAAGAATTAGAGGTTGAAGATGGGCGCGTGTCAAATGTAACATTTGGTGATTACAAGATTCCAACAATGGCTGATATACCTGAACTGAGAACTGTACTAGTGCAGTCGAAGAATGGTGTTGGTCCTTATAATATTAAAGGCATTGGGGAAAATACTAATACGGCTGTTGCAGCTGCGATAGCGAATGCCGTGGAAGATGCGATTGGCGTGCGGGTATACAGCCTTCCCATTACGGCAGAAAAGGTTCTGGCCGCCCTAAGGGAGAGCAATGTTTAAAAGTGGAAGTATCCTGTTCACACAAAAGAGTTTTCAATAATGGAATTTCTTAACGCAAGTCCATTAGAGATAGTGGTTGTTTTAGTTATTGCGTTTATATTTCTTGGTCCTGAACGAGTTGCGGATGTTGCGAGTTCCTTTGGTCGTATCACACGGAATTTGCGTGCGAACACCGCTGATTTAACTCGAGAAATAGTAACCCGTGAAATTGATCGGCACGAGCCATTAGTACCCTCGGTTGATTTAGGACGCGAACCTGCTGAATCTTCGGATCAAGATATCACCATTAAACCTGATTAAACCTGATGGTGAGTGAGTGTTTTGGATACACTGCGGTTAAGTTACTAAGATTGCGAACAGGTATACCACCGTTATTCCGACACCGACCGCTAGCGTCAAGATCGCTGGTGGTAACAGCATTGCCATCATGGCTTGAATATCAGTGAATTCATGGTTGGTGCGTAGCGCAATTGAGTAGAGAAATGCGGACCATGCTAATGCAATCATTATACTAATGAATTGCAGTATATTTGCTACATTTAAGAGGAGTGGAGTGGCAAATAGAAAGGTTGCGGTAGCGTTTAGGGAGAATGGCATGAGAGCAAAAGTGGCTCCGCCAAGCGTGGCTCGGTAGGATCCTGTTCCTGACAAAATGCGGGAAAATATGTATGTGATGGTTCCATACATAAAAATTGCGGCAAAGATGATAATGAAACCAAATCCAATAGATTGTAGATGGTTGGCGGTGGTGTCTCCAGTGATTGTAATCATCCCATAACTACGTAAAGTGAGGATCGCAGCCACGTTTAGGAGGTATAGACCAATCAAAATGCCAATAGATCGATAAACTGGTTTTTCATATGCGATGTCAAGCATTACCAGCTCAGGGTGCCGGAAAATTAATTTGAACCAACGGATTGTGCTCACCCCTACGTTAGTTTGCGTAGGTTCATAGCGGTGCTTTGGTGCACCAAGCATCAAATATTCCTTAATTGCATGATTGGTTGAACAACGTAATTGTAATTGAAATATTGTGTAGTGTCTCTTCCAAAGTAGTAATTCAATCGGGGCTGATTGTGCACATGGTTCTATGTCAGGCACTATAGTCTTGTATTCAGGGGCGTATTGTAGAAAGAAAATTTATGGTAAACAGTGTGCAAAATAATTCTGTCACAGCAATTTTACTCGCGGCTGGTGAGTCAACGCGTATGGGACAGTTGAAGGCGTTAATGCCTTGGGAAAATGGTGTTCTGATTGAATTCCAAATTGCGGAGTTATTATCTGGTGGGGTAGTTGAGGTGATTGTTGTTGTGGGGGCCTCTTATGAAAAAATCACTCCCTTTGTCAATAAGTTCCGATCCGCTCGCACCGTATTTAATCCGAACTTCAAGAATGGGAAAACTACATCAATAAAAATAGGCGTACGAGCGATGGGAAAAAGGATAAACGATATTTTGGTCATTGGTGTCGACCAGCCACGCCCTAGTCGCGTGATTAGAGATCTCATTGGGTATCATCAAAGTACATCAGCACCAATCACAGTTCCAGTGCATAATGATGCCAGAGGACATCCATTACTTTTTCGCCAGGATTTATTGGATGATATAAATGAGATTCAAGAAGAGTCATTGGGGTTGAGGCAAGTTTTGAAGAAATGGGATGCTGAAATTGCAGAGTTGAGCGTCGAATCGCCAATCGTTCTAATGGATTTGAATACACCAGCTGAATACACGCAAGCGGTGAGACTTTTCAAGAATAGTTAGAGGTCATCTGGCATCAAATTAGCGTGTGCGTTCGAGTAGGTGTAGGTTCCTAATGTTGGGATGTGATATGGGCCATGTATTTGCTGGAAATTAAACGAGCTGACCTATGAAACTCAAGCCCCAGAATATTTTTTATGGTTGGTATATTGTCGCGTCAGGTTTGGTTATAACGGTACTTCAAGGTGGTCTTTATGTTTACGGGTTTGGTGCTTTCTACACGCCATTTCTAAACAGCTTTGGCGCGACACGTGCACAGGTTGCGGGGGTCTTGAGCCTCACTCGTCTTGAGGGTGGCCTTATTGCTCCAGTCGCAGGATTTCTCATTGATAAATATGGTCCAAGACGGTTGATGTTGTTTGGTTTGAGCATGATGGGTCTTGGGTTCGTATTGTTAAGCCGGGCCAGCAATTTGTTTATGCTATACGCGGTTTTTGTGGTAATGGCTACAGGTTCGAGCTTTGGCTCAGCGCGTCCGGTGCAAGTAGCATTAGCTAATTGGTTTATACGCCGTCGTGGACGCGTTATGGGTTTATTGATGACGGGGTTTGGCATCGGCGGGAGTTTGGTTTTTGTTGTAGCGTGGCTTATCGACACATTTGGTTGGAGGTCTGCAGCGGTAATTTCTGGGGTGACAATTTGGGTTGTTGGTTTGCCTTTGTCCTTACTTGTGCGGCATAAGCCTGAAGATATGGGCCTCTTGCCGGATGGTGAGCAACCAAATTCACCGAATGTGGATCAAAGCAAAGAGTTAAATGGCAACAGGGAAAACATCTCTGAGACTGAAGTCGATCTTGAGGAAAACTTCACAGCGCGCCAAGCATTAAAAACACGGGCGTTTTGGATGCTAGTGCTAGTTTATGGGGCGTGGTCCATTTTGCCACCTACATTGTCGGTGCATCAATTCGCATTTTTGCAAGAAGAGGTTGGTATTTCATACTCAGAGGCAGGGTTATGGGTTTCAGCTTTCTCATTTGTGAGTTTGTTTGGCCGCGTTTCTGTTGGATGGATCAGTGACTACATTAATCCACGTTACTTGCTGGCGATATTATACGTTTTGATGGGTGTGGGCATGTTACTGATGTCAACTGTTCATAGTAATTGGCAAATACTTTTGTACATATTGGTGATGGCGCCAGCATATGGTGGTAGCATCCCGTTACGGCCTACTATTCAAGGGTATTTTTTTGGTCGAGAATCCTTTGGGACGATTGGTGGTTTGCTCCAGTTTTTTGACTTGCCTGTTACTGTTGCGTCACCGGTTTTCGTGGGTTATATAGCGGATGTTTGGGATTATCGATTGGGATTTCAAATTGTCGCGGGCTTCGTTGCGCTGGGTGCTTTATTCGTATTGGCTGCGCATCCCCCCAAGCACCGGGACTAGCATTTTTGTAATTTAAGTCGCAGCAATAGGACACGACGGCAGGCAGAGGTGCAGCCTGTACCTGCCGTACGTGAACTGAATTACGATGATTCACGAGCTTCTTTTTGTGCTCGTGTTTCTCGGACCCATTCTCGGGCTGGTGTAACCGTATCAATCACTTGGTTCGTTAATTTGCCGAAATCACCGATTTCGATTTCAACGGTGTCACCGTTTTGTAGAGGACCGAGTCCGCGATGATTTGTACCACATGCAATGACATCGCCTGCTTCAAGTGTGGTGATTGATGTGACCCATGCAATTAATTCAGGGATTTTGTGAGCCATGTCATTGGTGTTGTAATCTTGACGAAGCACACCTTGAACCCACAATTTGATTGGTAATTCTTGTGCATTCGCGATTTCATCAGATGTGACAAGGGCGGGTCCCATTGGTCCGAACGTATGCCATGATTTGCCGATGAAGAAATTGTCTGCACCGGCTGGGCCGATACCTCGACAAGAAACGTCAATGAAATTCGTGTATCCGAATATGTGGTTAAACGCTTCATTTGGTTGTACGTTTGTGGATGTTTTTCCAATGACAATGGCAAATTCTGCTTCATGTTCAAAGACTGTTGCGGGTGCATTAGGTAACATTATCGTGTCACCATTTCCTATCACACTGTTATTCGATTTGTTGAAAGCTGCGATTGGACCTGGTTCTGAGCGTGTTCCGCTCTCCATATAATTGCCTGCCATGCAGACTAGGCGAGTCGGTTTGGGGAGTGGAGCTCGTAAGCGGATGTCATCTCTTGGCACACCTTCACTTCCCGATACAATGGTTTCAATTTCTCCGCGCATAGAATCGAAATTTTCAATAACTTGGTTCATCATCTCTTGCGGTGAGTAATATGCGAGGTTACTCGTAGATGCAGATACATCCACAATGTTTCCATTTTTGAGAACTCCGAGTTTGAAATCCTCATCGAATAGTACGAGTTTCATTTTATCCTGCTTTCTATCGGTGCAATTAAAGTGTAGTTATGAATTATTTTGTGCTTTTTGGGCACGGGTTTCGCGAGACCATGTGCGTTTTAGGGGATCAGAAACATGGTTAGTCAGTTTGCCGAAATTTGAAATTTCAATTTCCATTGTATCGCCGTCTTGGAGTGCCCCTAACCCTTGATGGTTTGTGCCCGTCGCTACCACATCTCCTGGTTCCAAAGTCATAATCCAGGTGATCCACTCGAGTGCTTCTGGGATTTTGTGAGCCATATCACTTGTGTTGTAGTCTTGGCGCAGATCTCCTTGTACCCATAATTTAACGGGTAGATTCAAAGGTTCTGCAACTTCATCAGCGGTGACAATGGATGGTCCAAGGGGTCCAAACGTATGTGGTGATTTGCCATTGAAAAAATTCGATCGTTGGCTCGTGTCCTCTCGATTCCCACGATGGGATACATCTACGATATTCGTGTATCCAAAGATATAGTCATAAGCATCTTCTGCTTTGATGCGTTCGGCTTTTTTCCCAATTACAAATGCCAATTCGGCTTCATGTTCGTAAATTGATGCTCCTGAATCAGGTAGGACGATTGTATCGCCGTTACCAATAATGCTGCTTGTTGATTTATTGAATGCTCCTATGGGTGCTGGTTCAGAGCGTGTTCCGTTTTCCATATAATTCACTGCCATACATACCAATCGCCCGGGTCTTGGTAGCGGGGCTCGTAGTCTGATATCACTTACCGGTGAGCCTTGATTCTTTGAAGCTAGGTTTTCTAGGGCAGCGCGGTGGCTATCGAAATTTTCAATCACGCTGCTGATCATTTGCTGAGGTGTGTTGTGCGGGATCCCATCAGAAATTTCTGATGCGTCGATCACCATCTCGTTTTTCAACACTCCGAGCTTGAAATCTTCACCATACAATACGATTCTCATTGTTCCCTCCTAATCGTACAAATGCTGGTTTCTTTTGTTGATCGATTTGCTTAAAGGGTGTTTTATTTTGTGATCGATCGTTCGCTATTCTACGCATCTCTATGTGCGTGTTGCAAACATAAACATTCCCGTGGAGGCTCTCCAAAATAATGTTGGAGTGAAGAGTCTATTACGTCTGATCGTCCTCTGGTAAAATTCAACTTGAGAATCTTCAGCAAAGGAATATGCAGTGATACTCAGTGACAGAGATATACGAGAAGAGATTAATAATAGGCGGATTACGATCAGTCCTTTTGATGAATCTTGTATTCAGCCGGCGAGTGTAGATTTGCACCTTGATCGCAAGATATTGGTTTTTCGTAATTCTCGGCGACCATTTATTGACATTCATGAAAGCCTAGATGACTTAACCGAAATGGTAGAGATTCAAGATAAAGTCCCATTAATTCTTCACCCGGGTGAGTTTGTGTTAGGGAGTACTGTTGAATCAATTGGTTTGCCGGGAGATTTGGTAGCCCGTTTAGAAGGCAAGAGCTCACTAGGGAGAATTGGTTTGCTTATTCATTCGACTGCAGGCTTTGTCGATCCTGGTTGGCAAGGGAACCTTACCCTTGAGCTCAGTAACGTGGCGAATTTACCGATCACTCTTTATCACGGCATGCGAATTGGACAGATTTCTTTTTTGCGTCTAACAAGTGCTGCAGAGCGGTTGTATGGCAGTCCTGAATTGGGTAGTAAGTATCAAGGCCAAACTGATCCGACTGCAAGCAAGATTTATCAAGATTTCAAATCTCCCTGATGGAATCGAGTGTGCCTTATTTGAGTAGGGCCGTTGATCTAGCTCAACGCGCTGTCGGTAGGGTGAGCCCGAACCCTGCTGTTGGAGCGGTGATTGTACGGGAAGATATCATTGTGGGTGAAGGATTCACCCAGCCTCCCGGAGGATCGCACGCAGAAATTGTGGCGCTTGAACGAGCAGGAGATGCTGCTGTTGATGCCACATTGTATGTGACTTTGGAACCTTGCTCCCATTATGGAAGAACTCCGCCTTGCACACAGGCGATCGTTAAGTCAGGTGTAAAAGAGGTACATTTTTCTGCATTGGATCTCGCTCCGTGGTCAAGTGGCAAGGGAATTGAAGAACTTGAACAAGCGGGCATTCGAACTGTAATACATGGTGACCATCAACCTTCAATTGATTTGAACGCGGCTTACGTGAAATTTGCGAGTCATGGTATGCCGTGGGTCCTTGCGAAGTATGCAATGAGTATTGATGGGAAAATAGCAACTCGGACTGGAGATTCCCGGTGGATTACAGGTGAAGAGTCTCGGGCTAGAGTACATGAAATCCGTGCTAGTTCTGATGCAGTGATGGTAGGGATAGGAACGGTTCTTGCAGATGATCCTGAATTGACCGCTCGTCCCGAAACTAAATTTGCTTTTGAAGAACAACCGTTGCGTGTCGTTGTTGATAGTGAGGGCCGAATTCCAAGCGACGCGAAGATGTTTCAAAATCGCGCGCCAGTTTTAATCGCGGTTGCTAATCAAGATGCGGCGCAGCGACTCTCTAAAAAACTTGACCAAGACGTCACTATTCTCGTTATGCCTGGTTCGGACAACCGTGTGTCTGTCCGCAACCTGCTGGCTGCCTTGGCAGAGAGAGATGTTGTGAATCTTATGGTTGAAGGCGGCGGGACTTTACTGGGGGCGCTTTTTGATGAAGATTTAGTGGATGAGGTGATCGGTTGTATTGCTCCAGTTATTGTTGGGGGAGCCAATGCCCCGAGCCCGGTGAGGGGCGCTGGAGTTGAAATGCTTGCAGATGCTAATCGTATGCAACGCGTTCGTATTGAAAGCGTTGGCAGTGATGTTTGGTTCATGGGTTTTATAGCCCGATAAGTCTGATGCAGCTCCTCGTCTTGTTATCGTGTCATGAACGACAGGAGCGGTTGTATTTTGGCAGTAGAACTCCCAATGCTATAATTCCCTCATGTTTAGTGGAATCGTCGAAAGTACAGGCAGTGTTGTTGAAATAGATGGTGCTCAACTAGTGGTTGATGCGACTGATATTGTTGAGAAATTGCACGAAGGCGATAGCTTGTCGGTTAATGGAGCGTGCCTTACCGTTACTAATGTTGAAGGCGGCAATGTGCGGTTTGGTTTGATGCCAGAGACCTTAAGGCGAACGTCCTTGGGCCGATTGACGGTTGGCGATGCCGTTAATTTGGAGAGTGCCCTTGTGTATGGTGGGCAGATTGGTGGGCATTTGATGCAAGGGCATGTAGATGCTACGGGAGAACTAGTGTCACGTGACCCTGATGGCGATGCGTTAGTGATTGGAATTAAGGCTCCTTCAGCGTTAACCCCATATATAGTGGAAAAAGGTTTTATTACAGTTGAAGGTGCAAGCCTAACGATCATTTCGATTAACGAAGCCGTATTTAAAATTTCATTAGTAGAGTACACACAAAATGCCACAACTTTGGCCAAACTTCCAATTGGGGCAAAATTGAATTTAGAAGTTGATATGATTGCTAAGTATGTTGAACGGATGCTGGAAGACCGCAATATTCCTACATCGACTGATTCGTAACGCGTTTAAGAGAGGATCATAATGAAATGCCAGTGGTAAGTGATGTGCAAACAGCTATCGACGAGATAGCGAAGGGAAACTTTGTCATTATTGTTGATGATGAAGACCGTGAAAATGAAGGAGATCTTGCGTTTGCTGCTGAAAAAGTAACTCCAGAAAAAATTGCTTTCATGGCGAATCATGCTCGTGGGCTGATCTGTGCTCCGATAAAAGCTGAACAACTTGAAAATTTACAGCTGCCACTGATGGTTGAAAATAACACGGCACCTTTATCGACAGCGTTTACTGTTACCGTTGATGCCACATCAAAATTTGGAGTGTCTACAGGTATATCTGCAGCGGACCGATCAGCAACAATTAAAGCGCTTATAGATCCCGATAGCAAGTCAGATGATCTTGCTCGTCCCGGGCATATCTTCCCCTTGCGTTACCGTGAAGGAGGAGTGCTAATGCGTGCGGGGCAGACAGAAGCAATTATTGATCTGGCTGTACTTGCTGGATTACATCCATCTGGAGTGATCTGTGAGATCATGAAAGAGGATGGGACAATGGCACGTATGCCTGATCTTCAGGTGTTTTCGGATGAGTTTGATATTCCAATTGTGACAGTAGCGCAGATCATCGCGTATCGTCATGCACGTGAAAGCCTGGTGGAGCGAGTTGCGACTGCACAACTTCCAACGAAACATGGGATGTTTGTAACCCATGGATATAAAAGCTCGATTGATTTTAATGAACATATTGTCTTGGTAATGGGTGATATTGATCCTGAAACCCCGACGTTGGTTCGGGCGCACAGCGAATGTGCAACTGGAGATGTTTTGGGAAGTAGTCGTTGTGATTGTGGTGATCAGGTAGAACTTGCCTTACAGCGGATAGCAGCTGAAGGAAGTGGTATTTTTATGTATCTACGTCAAGAAGGTCGAGGGGTTGGGTTGCACAATAAATTGCGCGCTTACGCGCTTCAAGACCAAGGATTGGATACCGTAGAAGCGAATGAAGAACTAGGATTTCTTCCGGATCTTCGTGATTATGGCGTAGGAGTTCAGATTCTGCTAGATCTGGGCGTGAAGAGGATGAAAATTATGACAAATAACCCTCGCAAGCTTGCCGGCCTTGAAGGTTTTGGGATTGAAGTGGATGAGATAGTTCCGATTCAGGCAAAGGTTACGCCATTTAACAGGCGTTATCTAGAAACGAAAAAAGGAAAAATGGGGCACCTGTTAACAAATCTTGAGTCACCTGATCAGGATGATAGAGATCAAACAGCCCCTAAAGAAGGAACTGATGGCAGGAATTGAATGGCATGGTGATCAAGCGGGTAGGTTAGTAAGCGAAAATCGTAACATTCGTATAGGGGTCGCAGTCTCTAGATTTAACGATGAGGTTACATCTCGTTTACTGCAGGGTGCAAAACAGGTTTTTGAGACCTCTGGTAGTGATCATGATGTTTTCTGGGTCCCTGGTGCATTTGAATTGTCAACAATGGCTGGTGTGTTGGTACAAAGGGATTATGATGCAGTTTTGTGCCTCGGTGCGGTGATCCGTGGCGAGACGTTACACTTTGATTATATTGCGCATGCTGTCGCGCGAAGCCTTGCAGACCTGGGAATTCAGCACGGTAAGCCGGTTCTTTTTGGTGTTCTGACGACAGATACTGTTGAACAGGCAATGGAGCGTTCAGGTGGAGGGCAGGGGAATCGTGGAGCGGATGCGGCTTCGGGAGCACTGGAGATGGTTAACCTTCTTCGGCAGCCGAAAAACGATTGATATAACGGTCAAACCAGCAGTTATACATTTTCCTGCTTTGTGTGAACTAGTCTAGTGCAGCCCTTTTTCGTTGATAGTCATACTCATATCAATCAATTTGATACAGATGAAATCTCATCGATTGTCGAACGGGCTAAAATATCTGGGGTTGGCCTAATTCTCGCAGCGGGTACGACAATTGAATCGTCAAAGAGCTGTGTTTCCCTTGCTGATGAAGTTCCGCTTGTGGAAGCATGTGTTGGTGTGCATCCGATGGATCTGAAAGGCCGTCTGAACGCCGAGATGTTTGGTGAATTGCGTGAATTGGCGTTACTTCCAGCAGTTGTTGCCATAAGTGAGATTGGTTTGGATTACATGGAAGGCCGCCCGGATAAAGTTTGGCAAGAGGAGGCTTTCCGCCTTCAAATTCGTATCGCGCTGGAAGTAAACAAGCCAATTATTTTCCACAATCGGGAAGCTGGTCTGGAACCACTACGTATGCTTAAGGAAGAAGGAGCTGAGAACGTAGGGGTGATTGCGCATTACTTCCAGGGGTCAATTGCATACGCCGAAGCGTGTCTAGAGCAAGGGGTTTTGTTATCGTTTGCGAAGCCATTATTACGAGATCAAGGCTTGCAGGAAATTGCTGGTCTTTGCCCTTTGGATCAAATTGTTATTGAAACTGATTCTTTTCCCCAGCCGTACAAAAAAAATCGTGAAACCTGGACTGAACCGCATCATCTGATTCAGGTGGCAGAGTGTCTGGCTAAAGTGAAGAGCGTCTCAATGGATGAAATCAAGGAGGCAACTTTTAAAAATATACAACGTGTATTAGGATGATTATTGATAGAGCGTTGGGATGGAAGTCTGTTGATTATTATATTGTGAGGCGAAGAAAATCGAGAGATATGAGAGGTGCGTATGACAGCTAACGTTAATAAATTTGTTGCAGAGTTTGTGGGGACTTTTGCTCTTATATTCATTGGTGCTGGGGCGATTATTACTGATCATGTGACTGGAGGGCAAATTGGGATCGTTGGGATCGCTTTGGCGCATGGACTTACTGTTGCGACAATGGTTTCTGCAATCGGATATATCTCTGGAGGCCACATCAATCCGGCGGTCACGATCGCGTTTTTGGCGACACGCCGTATTCCTCCTTTGACTGGGGCACTTTACATTGTGGCTCAGATTATTGGAGCGAGTCTTGCTGCTCTTTTTCTTGCTACTATTTTTTCTCAGGAGCAATGGCAAGCCGTGAATCTTGGGACCCCCGGCGTTGCAAACATTAATGTGGGCACTGCTATTGCTGTTGAAGCAGTGTTAACGTTTTTCTTGGTCTTCGTAATATTTGGGACGGCAGTTGATCCAATGGGACCGAAAGGTATAGCCGGGTTTGGTATTGGGTGCGTGGTTATGCTCGATATTTTTATGGGTGGACCTTTAACAGGTGCGGCTATGAATCCCGCTCGAGCATTTGGCCCTGCGTTAATTAGTGGCAGTTGGCAAGATCACATTCTTCTCTATTGGCTTGGTCCTATTACAGGTGCACTCGCAGCAGGGTCCTTATATCACTTCGTTCTACGAAGCCATTCTGATGAATAGAGTATGAAAGCTCTCTAATTCGAGGGTACGTTTGAATCAGAATAAAAACGCCGCGGGGATAAATCCGCGGCGTTTTAAATTAGCTTAGTCCTAAGATATCGCTTGCTTAAAGCTTAAGGTGTGATTCCTCTATGCGTCAGGATGGTTTTCAAACCAGTCAGCGTTTAGTTTCGAGTAGGAACTCCATTGCTCAGGTAGGTCTGGCTCATCAAAGATTGCTGTTACAGGGCAAACTGGCTCACATGCTGCACAATCAATACATTCGACTGGGTTGATGAAGTACATATTGTCGTCGTCTGTTGTAGCAATGCAGTCGACTGGGCAAACTTCAACGCATCCGGCATCTTTTAGGTCAATGCATGGTTCCGCGATTACGAAGGTCATAAAATCTCCTCTTCAAATTCAAATTTCAAGCAGTTCAGTGAGTCTCTTCCAATATTTCTTTGGAATTATACTACGAGACTGTTTTTATTGTACAAGTATTTTTGCATAACATTTGATATGTTATTGGATCTCCAAATGATTCATAGCGTTGCAAGTGGATTATATTTATTCACAATTGGGAGACGGCGATCTCTTCCGAAGGCACGAGGCGTGATTTTAACGCCTGGAGGTGCTTGCCGCCGCTTGTATTCACTTTTATCCACTAGCGCAACCGCCTGTTTTACTAATTCGAGATCAAAACCCATTTCTACCATATCTTCGATACTACGGTCTTTTTCAACATAGGCTTCTAGGATTGGATCTAAAGTTGAATATGGAGGAAGGCTGTCAATGTCTTTCTGGTTTTCTCTGAGTTCTGCCGAGGGTTCCTTGTCAATAATTTCTCGGGGGATCAACTCGAATTCGGCACTTTCGTTGATTCGTTCTGACAATTCGTAGACGAGGGTTTTGGGGACATCTTTGATGACTGCAAAACCACCTGCCATGTCTCCATATAGGGTCGCATAACCCGTTGCCATTTCGCTCTTGTTTCCAGTGGTGAGTACAAGCCAACCGAACTTATTTGAGACAGCCATAAGAATGTTTCCGCGAATACGAGCTTGTAAATTCTCTTCAGCAGTATTTGGCTTTGTATCCGCGAACACCGGTTCTAGTGTTGAAAGTAAAGTGTTGAAAGTTGTTTCAATCGGAATTGTCTGAATATTTACTCCCAGGTTTTTAGCTAATTGAATTGAATCATTTACACTACCTTCTGATGAAAAACGTGTTGGCATTGTGATCCCGGTGACATTTTCTGCGCCGAGTGCTTCCACTGCAAGTACCATGGTTAACGCTGAATCTATTCCCCCTGACATCCCAATCAAGACTTTTTGAAACCCACTCTTTGTAACGTAGTCACGTGTTCCTATAACAAGGGCGTGATGTACCTCTTCAACTGAGTCAAGCGGTGTCCATCGCTCTTGGGATTCTAGTTTGGGTTTTGTAGACATTTCTGGATTGTCGTCAGGGATGCTGTAGTGGATGACTTTTGAGGTAGCATTCGTAGGATCTATGCGTTTTTGCTGCAAGGTTTCGGTATCGAAATCCATTATGAGAAGGTCTTCTTCAAATTGTTTTGCTTCACCGAGAAGAAGTCCATTGTGATCAAGAATCATACTAGATCCATCGAAAACTAATTCGTCTTGGCCACCAACCAGGTTTGTATAGGTTACGATGACGTTGTTATCTTGTGCTCGTTTCTTCAGCATTTTGTATCGGTCATTTCGTTTGTTGCGGTGATAAGGAGATCCATTAATGTTGACAATGATTTCTGCTCCTGCCGCACATTGGTCCGACGTTGGTCCATCTTCAAACCAGATGTCTTCGCAGATATTTACTCCTATTCTTATTCCTCGTACCGTGAAAACTGGGTATTCCGCACCTGCTTCAAAATACCGTTCTTCGTCAAATACTCCATAGTTGGGGAGTAGGATTTTGTGATAGATGTTGATTAAATTTCTGTTACTGAATATAGCTGCTCCGTTAAAGATGTCAGTATCAATTCTTTCAACGCATCCGACAACTGCAGCAATACCTGTAGAGTTTTCGATGATTTTTTCAAGGTATGACTTTGCTTCAGCCAAGAAACTAGGCTTGAGTAAAAGATCTTCGGGAGGGTAACCAATTAGGGCGAGCTCAGGAAAGGCGATTAGATCAATTCCCTTATCGCGTGCAGCATGTATATATTCGATTATTTTTTGAGAATTGCCGTCTAAATCTCCGACGGTTGAGTTTATTTGGGCGAGACCGATACGAAACTGGCTCATTCCATTTTCCTATGTAAATGTGACGGGAGTATAACATGGGAGAAATATCTCTGATGCTTTTCCCTTTAGAAAAACATTTTTGATCGTGTTGTTTGGTAATGGAAAAAATATCCAGAATTACTTTACGAGCATGATAAACAGATACTCTTTGGCGTTTGACAGTGATGTCTTGTGTCTAATACAGTCATCCAAAGCGTACAAATGTGCGTTAAGGCTAGCTGAGAATGAGGTGGTGGATCATGGATCTTGAAGAAGAGATTGCAAAACCAACTGTAGATGAGATGAGTGTTAGACCAAATCTGGATAATTATCAGGAGATGACTGCGACCTTTGAATGGGAGGATATGTACAGCGAGCTCGATTGGCTCCCAGGTGGAGGCTTAAATAAGGCTTACGAATGTATTGATCGTCATGCGGAAGGACCGAAACGAAATAAGCCTGCATTAATTTGGGAAGGAAAGAACGGAGAGCAGGAAACCTACACGTTTCAAGAGCTTCGAAGAGAAACGAATAAGGTGGCGAATGCGTTGAACGAAATTGGGATTAAGAAAGGTGATCGCGTTTTCCTTTTTTTGGAGCGGATTCCAGAATTGTATTTTTCCTTTTTTGGAATTTTAAAAATTGGAGCTATCGCAGGTCCATTGTTTTCTGCTTTTGGCCCTGATCCAGTGCGAGATCGTCTTGAAGATGCAGGTGCGGTCGCTCTTCTTACATCTCCAGATTTGCGGGAACGAGTTGCCACTATAATAGATGATTTACCTGCACTGAAGCATGTAATTGTTATTAATAAAGATGGTCGGCATGAAAACCCTCCCATGGGATCCAAGGATGTTTCTTATGAGACCATTGTAGGCGCAGCTTCTGATGAATTTACGATTGAAAATACGACGATGTACGATTATTCCGTGATGCACTATACCTCTGGCACTACCGGTAAGCCAAAAGGAGCTGTACATCGACATTTAGCTATTGTTCAACAATACGCAACAGGGAAATGGGTTCTTGACTTACAAGAGGATGATTTGTACTGGTGCACAGCAGACCCAGGTTGGGTTACAGGTACGTCATATGGGATGTTTGCACCATGGAGTAACGGTGTTACACAGCTAATTGATGAAAGTGGATTCAGCGCGAGTCGGTGGTATGAGATGATCCAGCGTCATAAAGTGACAGTTTGGTACACAGCTCCTACGGCAGTGCGTATGTTGATGAAGGCTGGTGAGGATATTCCTGCAAGATATGACCTTTCATCGCTACGCCATATCAATAGTGTGGGAGAGCCTCTCAATCCGGAAGCTGTTGTATGGGGACAAGGTGTTTTTGGTCAACCGATTCATGATAATTGGTGGCAAACTGAGACGGGCGCTATTTTGATTGCTAATTATGCTTGGATGCCGGTTCGACCGGGTTCAATGGGGCGTCCGATTCCTGGAATCCGTGTGGGTATTTTGGATGATGAGTATAATGAATTGCCACCGGGCCAAGATGGGCACTTAGCGATACGATCTGGTTGGCCATCCCAGTTCCATTCTTATTGGCAAGCTCCTGAGCGTTATAATTCACGATTCCTGAAGGGGTGGTATATCACCGGAGACAAAGCTCGTCAAGATGAAGATGGATATTTTTGGTTCATGGGGCGCGCTGATGATGTCATCAATACGGCTGGACATCTTGTTGGACCTTTTGAGGTTGAAAGTGCGCTTATTGAACATCCTGCGGTTGCTGAGGCAGGTGTTATCGGTAAACCAGATCCAATTGCTATGGAAGTTGTTAAGGCATTTGTAGCGTTAAAAGAAGGATATGAAGTGACAGATGAACTTCGACGAGATCTTAACCGGTTTGCTCGTACGAAACTTTCATCTGCAGTTGCGCCTAGGGAAATAGAGTTCGTAGATTCATTACCGAAAACACGAAGTGGGAAAATTATGCGTCGTCTGCTGAAAGCTAGAGAACTGGGATTGCCAGAAGGTGACATATCGACGCTTGAGGATGATTAATTTGGGTGCGACAAGGATCATTCAATCGGAATGGTAGTTAATTTGCATCTCTTGTTTTTTCTGCGCGTTTCATTGAAGGACGACGGCCTGGAATCATTTATAGTGTTGAAAAATTTGGAGGTCATGAAATGGCGAGAGTGCAAAGGTTATTAGAAGAGCTAAGTAATGCTTACGCGCCTACAGGATTTGAAGCTCCAGTGAGAGAAATTTTCCGAAGAGAGATTGTACCATTGGCGCATTCAGTTGAGACAGATGGACTGGGTTCTGTGGTTGCCAGGCAGAGTCAACTGGATGGGGTGCCAAAAATCATGTTGGCGGGCCATATGGATGAAGTCGGCCTGATGGTTAAATACATTACTTTAGATGGGTATGTGAAATTTCAAACATTAGGTGGCTGGTTGGATCAAAGCCTAATAAATCAACGGTGGGTTATTGCCACAAAGAATGGACACGTGCACGGGCTGACTGGTATCAAAACGCCACACGTAATTCCAGCTGATGCACGAGGCAAGATCTTTAAACGCGAAGAGATGTTTATTGATGTTGGAGCGACAGACAAAGAAGATGCTGAACAGCGCCTTGGAATTCAACCAGGGGATCCAATAGCTCCTGATAGCAAATTCCAAGTCTTGAATGACAGCCCCTTGTATTTGGGCAAGGCCTGGGATGACCGTATTGGCGTTGCTGCAATGATTGAGATATTTCGTTCATTGAAGGAGACAACGTTACGCAATGCACTTTATGGTGTTGCCACCGTGCAAGAGGAGGTTGGCCTAAGGGGTGCGCAAACAAGTTCTACTCTTGTATCTCCTGATATCGGGATTAATCTTGAGTCAGGTGTGGCAGCAGATTACCCAGGTATTACCCAGGACGAAGCACAAGAAAAATTAGGTGATGGTCCCGGTATTTTTCTTCATGATGCATCAATGTTACCGAATCTAAAACTTCGTGACTTTATTGTCGAGGTAGCGAAAGAGGAATCTATACCAGTTCAATACGAAATCCTTAGTGGTTATGGCGAAGATGGAGCACAGATGCAAAGATCACGTAGCGGTATACCTGCTATTAATATTTCTGTCCCAACTCGATATCTTCATAGCCACAACGGCGTGATTCACCGCAGTGATTTTGATAATGCGATTGCTTTGGTTGTTGCAGTGATAAAAAGGCTAGATCAATCTGAAGTCGATCGTATCAGTAAATTTGACTGACAAACTTTGTTTGACTGGATTAGGCTTTTTGGTGAAAACATTTCGAATTTCAAGGTGATTTGTTATCTACTCAACAGATCATTTTCTATGGAAAGACTTAGGGTTCACCTAGATTTGGCCGCGGCTTCCGGATTGTAAGAACGATTGGGGCAGCTGTTAAAGTTAATATCGCGAAGGCAATGAAAACTGGTTGAAAACTTCCTAGAACATCAAAGGTAATGCCGGCTACAACTGGAGCGAACATAAAACCGATTTCACCTGTTGTTGAGAGAACTCCTTGAATCGTCCCAAATGACTTGCGGCCGAATAAGTCGCCTTGCAATGCGGGTCGAAGCACCACAGTTCCTCCAAAGCCAAGGCCCCAAAAGATTAAGAAAATAGGGATTAACCAAACACGGGAAGAGTCAAAAAAGGCGAGTATGATGACTGCAATTGATTGCAGGAAAAGAGCGATGGCCGCGGCTTTTTGCTTATCCCAGTAATCGGCGAGGTAACCGAAACCTAATCTCCCAAATATTGTTGAGAGTGGTATTACAGTAAGTAAGAGAGCTGCTGCTCGCCGAGAATACCCAACACTTTGCATAAATGGTGTTTCGTACACTTGGATTGCAGAAATCGCAAGGAATCCCATGCTGAATCCAAGAGCTAGGAACCAAAATGCCTGGGTTTGTACGGCGTCCCGAACGCCTATATTGATCTCGGTGATTTCATTAGAATCTTCGGGGGTTTTTGAGGGTTTGATTCCATCAGGCCATAAGCCATAATCTTCGGGACGTTTGCGCACTATCGCAGTTGCCGGGATGATTAGAAACCAAGTGACAATTCCTGCTACCATGACCGCGGTTCTCCATCCATAAGAGTCAATGAAGAATAGGAATGGGACTGTCATTATTCCAGCGAGAGCATACCCTAAGCTTTGAGTTCCTAATGCTCGGCCACGCTTTTGTATAAACCAGTTTGGAACGGCTGCTCCCGTTGCATTCCACATGCCGCTCGCTCCAAGATTTGCCAATATGAACGTGAAGTAGAAACCCCATAACGTTTGGGTAAATCCGAGCAGCAAAAGACCTAGACCCATCAAGAAAATGCCACCTGCCATCAGAGGTCGCGGACCAATTTTATCGAAAGAATAACCCAAAGCTGGGGCGACTATCATATGAATCGCACCCATGAAAAGGTAGACGGACGAAATTGCTGTATATGACCAGTTCATTTCTTCACGCATAGGCGTGATTAGCAATGTAAACCCATAAAACAGGATGCCTCCTTGATAAATATTTAAGAAGACAGCGAGCAGTACAATCCACCAACCATAGAATATGTTCGGCCGGCGATTTACAGGGATTTTTAGCATGCCACTTGTTGTCCAGATTGGCCGCTTGTATTAGGGATTGGAGGTTTTGTTGCGATGATGTTGTGAAACAAATTGCCGTCGTGGGATAGAATCAATCTCCGTATACTAACGCTTGGTGTATTGTTTCCTTTTACGTGCTCGTACAAAGCCGTATTTGTTTCGTTCTTTAGCACGCGAGTCTCTTGTTAAATAACCAGCTTTTTTGATTGATGGTCTTAAATTGGAATCCGAACTTAGTAATGCCCTCGCGACCCCGTGTCTGATTGCTTCTGCTCGGCCAGTTATGCCGCCTCCAGTTACTTTGATAGAAGCGTCAAATTTATCAGCGGCATTGACGAGCAGGAGGGGCGACAAAATACTGCGGCGATGCACTTCAAGAGGAAAACTTTCTATAAGAGGTTTGCCATTGATGATAAAATTCTGGCCTGTCCCAGGATACAGGCGAACACGAGCTATCGCCGTTTTGCGACGACCAGTTCCATAATGATAAGTCTGTTGGGCCATTAGGTTTCTCCTATTTGGGCAATTACGCGAATTTAATTCGTCTTAGATTCGTCTGAACTATCTTCAGTGTTAGCTTCAGTGGTGTTGTCAGCATCAAGCGGTTTTTCGTCACTTGATGGCTGTGCTTCCGCAGTTTCCTCAACAGCGGATGGTGCTTCTTCTGTTACAGCTTCTCCCATCGCTTCATTCGCGAGGCGTTCTTTAAGCCTTCGACGTTTGCGGGCATTCTTTTTGGGTGTTGGGGATTTGCCTTCCCCCCAGTTTATTTGAGCTACATGTGGGTGGTCCGGTCCCGCATAAACATTAAGTTTACGGAACATTTGCCTTCCAAGGGCATTATGTGGAAGCATGCCGCGGACAGCGAGTTCAATGACCCTTGTGGGATGCGTATCTAGCATCTTGCCAAGTTTAGTTTCATGTAGTCCGCCTGGATATCCAGAGTGGCGGTAATATGTTTTGTCGACGATTTTTTTCCCTGTCACTCGGATTTTTTCTGCGTTAACGACAATTACATGGTCGCCCGTGTCGAGATGCGGCACGTATTCGGGTTTATGCTTGCCCTTTAGCAGTTGAGCTATTTTAGAGGCAAGGCGCCCAAGGGTTTCGCCTTCGGCATCAATGACGTGCCAGTCACGTTTGATGTCTGAAGGTTTTGTGCTATACGTTTTCATAAATGTTTTCGTCCAGTCTTTCGTGGCAATAATTTACTTTAATTAAGGAGAGGCCGTTTGAGGGTAGCGACCAAGGAGCGGCTCCTCGCCTAGGGCATTGTATCATCTGCGCGAATTCTTCTATAGAGAGTTTTTCTTCACCAACTCGTATTAGAGCGCCTGTGGTGCGCCTGATTTGTTGAGGCAAGAATCCATTTGCTTCCATCTCTATGATAACCATTTCATTTTCTTCCCATACATTTGCGCAGGAAAATTTGCGTATGGTTGTGATTTCGTCGGTGGGGTTAGATATAAAAGACAGCATATCGTGTTCCCCAACGAGATTCCCAGCGGCTTTTTGCATCAAGGACACGTTCAGTTTGGATCTCCAGTGGAGGGTGAAATTTCTGTGGATCGCTGAGGGTGCATGGCGATTAAGAATTGAATATCTATAAGTCCGGCTTCGTGCATCTCGTCTTGGGTTGAAATGGTCATTAACGAAAGCAGCTTTGCGGACAGTAATATCTGATGGAAGGTAATGGTTTAGCCCGCTACGGTATTTGTCTGAAGAAAAAGATGTGTTCGTTTGGAAAGTGGCCACCTGTCCCTCTGCGTGCACCCCTGCGTCAGTTCTGCTTGCTCCGATTAATCTTGTTCGTTCGTTTGTAAGCATGAAGATAGCGTTTTCTATGCAGCCTTGTATCGTTTGGGTCGATTCTTGCTGCAATTGGAAGCCAGAGTACCTGGTGCCTTCATATTCCAAAACTAGAAGTACTTTGCTCATGAATAGGTTGAGTGTCTCATTGGTACAATTGGTCTCGCTGATAGTTGAAACCATTTGTACCAGGTTTTCGCATTTCTGTTAATGATTTTTTAGACTAGCTGGATCATCGCCATCGGTGCACCATCACCACGCCGAGGTCCTAGTTTGACGATTCGAGTATATCCGCCGGGGCGGTCTTCATATCGCTCCGCCAAGCTTTCGAAAGTTTTTTTGACGGTCTCGTTAGATACGATGAATTTTAATGCCTCTCGTCTGTGATGCAGACTCGTTGCCAGTAATTGTTGCTTTTCCGAATCACTTTTTTGTTCTGCCTCGACGGCGGCTCGATGTCCTTTTTTTCCTAATGTGATCATCTTTTCTGTTAAACGACGAATTTCTTTTGCTTTTGGCTCCGTTGTCGTCAATTCTTCATGATTTAAGAGGTCAGTTGTAAGATTTCGAAGCATCGACAGTCTAGGCGCAGTTTTCAAGCCGAGCTTCCTACCAGCTTTTCTATGTCGCATTGCTATTCCTCCGTCACTTAATCTGGTAAGAAAGTCCGTCCAGTGGTTGGTGGGACGGGTTCTATTTCTGATGTGTCTTCCTCCCCGGTTGTCGAGTAGGAAGTCAATACTTCTGTAGCTGTATCTGCACCATCCGGATAGCCTTCTTGATCACCTGAAGTTTGGATGGCGCCGATTTGAGTTAAATGTTCCTTTAATTCTTTTAGAGAGCGTTCTCCAAAATTGCGCAGTGCGAGAAGTTCAGTATCACTTCTTTCTAAAACCTCGCCTACGGTGTTGATGTTGCCTCGGCGAAGGCAGTTTGAAGTTCGTGCGGAAAGTTTCAGATCCTCAATTGAGAGGTTGTACAACTCATCTGGTAGTTCAGATGTTTCCTTTGGGCGTTGCTGATCTGGCTCTGGGACTGGTACGGGGTCACCCATACTAGTGATGAGCGACAAATATCCCGCTAATATGCGTGCGGCTTCTGAAGCCGCTTCTTTAGGACCAATAGTCTCATCTGTATGGATTTCCATGACTAAACGATCGTAGTCAGTTATTTGTCCTACGCGGGTATGCTGTACTTCATAATTCACATTGCGAATTGGTGTGAACACTGCATCTACTGGTATTTCACCGATCATAGCCTCTTCGTTTTCTTCACTTGGAGACTTGTAGCCAACCCCTTGCATCACTTGAAATTCAGCTGAAAGGCTAGCATCTTTGCTATCCAAAGTCGCAAGGTGGAGGCCAGGGTTCACAATTTCATATTCACCGGCTTTTTGAATATCCCCGGCTTTTACTGTCCCTTCGCCAGTCCAATCTAATGTCATAGACACCGGTGCTTCTTGCGGTGCAACCGGGCGGAATCTGATTCCTTTGACGTTCAAAAGGAACTCGATTACGTCTTCCTTCATATGTTCTATTGTTGAGTATTCGTGTTGTACGCCATCGATTTTTACGGATGTAACAGCGTAACCTGGAAGTGCACCCAATAAAACCCGGCGCAAGGCATTTCCAAGTGTTGAACCAAACCCACGTCCTAATGGCTGAAATATAAATTTCCCATAGTCAGGCGTCAACTCGACAACTTCAATCTCCGGTAATAATGATTCTGTCAAAACTTTTCCTCGTCTCTTATCGAGAGTAGAATTCAACGATTAGTCGTTCGTCAATTCTACTATCGATTTCTGAGCGTTCCGGAAGTCCAACGACCTTCCCTTGCATAGCTGATGGGTCGAGTGTAACCCATGATGCGGGGGTACGCTTTTGGATCTCCTGGGTAACGATACTGTAATATTCACTTCTTTGGCCGCGTTCAGTCCAAGCGAGGACTTGGCCTGGCTGAACCAAGTATGATGGGATGTTCGTTTTTCGTCCATCGACACTGATATGTCCGTGACGAACCAACTGCCGTGCTTGCGCTCGGGAATCCGCAAATCCTAATCGATAAACGGTGTTGTCCAGTCGGCTTTCAAGTATCTGAAGGAGGTTTTCGCCTGTCAGACCAGTTCGCCGTTTGGCCTCATCATAGTGTTTTCGGAACTGCTTCTCCAGCACCCCGTACATTTGGCGTGCTTTCTGCTTTTCCCGCAGTTGCGTGCCCCATTCTGACAACCGTCTTCTTCTCGTTGGTTGCTCACCAGGCGTGCTTCGCCTGCGCTCAATCGCGCACTTTGGGGTTAAACAACGTTCACCTTTTATAAATAATTTTTGTCCAGCGCGCCTGCATTGACGACAAACTGGTCCAGTATATCTTGCCAACAAATCCTCCTATACGCGACGTCTTTTTGGAGCTCGCGTTCCATTATGTGGAATTGGCGTCACATCGCGAATACTTGTTATTGTGAGCCCAGCTGCTTGCAGAGCTCGTATCGCTGCTTCACGACCACTACCTGGTCCTCGCACGTGAATGTCTATTTGCCGTAGCCCATGTTCCATTGCACTTTTTGCCGCTTCATCAGCGGCTTTTTGCGCGGCGAATGCTGTTCCTTTTCGTGAACCACTAAACCCCGCTGTTCCTGAAGAACCCCAAGCGAGAGTATTACCATTTGAGTCAGTTAAAGTCACCACAGTATTGTTGAATGTGGATCTGATGTACGCGCGCCCAACAGGAACGGATTTCCGTTCTCGTCTTCTAACGCGCTGTCGTCGTCCTCGAGTCGTCATATACTATAATCTTTCTTTTATTCTATCGTGTAGTTACGCGACGACGGCCCGCTACGGTCTTGGCCTTACCTTTTCGTGAGCGGGCATTGGTCTTTGTCCTTTGCCCCCTAACTGGTAATCCTTGTCGGTGACGGAGCCCTCTATAGCTACCTATGTCCACCAGTCGACGGATGTTTAATCCGATCTCTCGTTTGAGATCTCCTTCAATTAAGTAACCCCCGCGTTCTACAACATCTCGCAAACGCGATAGTTCTGCTTCATTCATATCGCCGACTTTGGTATTCGGGTCTAGATTCGCTTTATCGACGATCTCAGCCGCTAGTGTCGGGCCAATACCATAGATGTATCGGATTGAGAAGGGAACTTTCTTGTCATTTGGTATGTCTACACCGCCCACCCGGGCCATACGAATCCTCCTATAATTATCCTTGTCGCTGCTTATGCTTGGGTGTCGAGCAAATCACTCGCACCACTCCTTTTCTACGAATCACCTTGCATTTTGCGCACCGGCGAGTTACGGATGCTGATACACGCATTATGCTCCTATCTGAACCTGTAAGTTATACGCCCTCGGGTCAGGTCGTAGGGTGACAGGTCAACCAGAACCTTGTCACCGGGTAAAATACGGATGAAGTTAAGTCTAATCTTTCCCGACACATGTGCTAGCACTTTATGATCATTTGCAAGCTCTACCCGAAACATTCCATTTGGGAGTGCCTCTTTTATGGTTCCTTCTACTTCAATAGCTTCTTTTTTTGCCACAGTTCTCCAATACCGACGACTATATCAAAGTGGGGCCAGCATAGTATGCCACACTCTTCCTACAGTTTCCATATTTGTTTTTGATTGAATTGTTTTTGTCCGTGTGCTTCGCGCATCCTTTTCCAAATTGTTCTCTATAAAGGCTGGTTTATTGTAAGAATTTCCGCGTCATTATCAGTAATCACAATAGTGTGCTCAAAATGCGCGCATAGGTTCCCATCTAGTGTGGAAACGGTCCATTCGTCTTCGTGTAATTTAGTATGCCAATCTCCGACTGTAACCATTGGTTCGATGGCCAAAACTAGACCCTTTTTCAGTTCTAGTCCTCGACCATTTTCCCCAAAATTTGGGACGGGTGGATCTTCATGTAAATTTCGTCCAATGCCATGGCCAACGTACTCTCGAACGACTCCATAATTATTGGATTCAATATACTCTTGAATACTGTGTGAAATATCACCAATTCGTGCTCCTCGTACAGCGTTTTTGATGCCGACGAGCAGTGACTCCCTAGTCACATTTATTAGGTCATTGATTGATTCAGGTATGGTGCCTACGGGTATTGTCATTGCGTGATCTGAGTGGAACCCTTTGTAGATTGCTCCTGCATCAATTGAAAGAATGTCACCATCCTGTATTTTTCTATCGCTTGGTATCCCATGTACGAGTTCGTTATTAATTGAGGTGCATATTGTAGCGGGATAATTTAGGTAGCCCTTGAAGGAGGGAACTGCATTTTGTGAGCGGATATCATCTTCGGCGATTTGATCTAACTCCATCGTAGTTATTCCGGGTTTTGCTGCCAAGATAAGTTTTTGCATTGTTTGAGCTACAATTTGGCCTGATTTGCGCATCAGATCAATTTCTTCAGGGGATTTTATTGTTATCCCTTTATTGTTCCCTAAGCTGAACATAATTATGAAAGAGTTGAGATCATTTTATTCTCAATTTCCTTAACGTTTCCTTCACCAGGAATTTCACTCAATATGCCTTGAGAACGATAATATTCAATAAGTGGAGCGGTGTCTTTTTCGAATACACCTAATCGGGTACGTACAGTTGCTTCCTGATCGTCTTCGCGTTGATATAATTCTCCGTCACAACGATCACATGTTCCGTCTTTTTGAGGTGGTGCTGATATTGCATGATACGGTGCTTGGCACTTACGGCATATCCATCTTCCTGATAATCTTGAAACAAGCTCTTCATTTGAAACATTCAGATATAGTACAGCGTCTAACGTACTATCATTCTTGCCTAAAGCATCACCGAGAGATTTGGCTTGATCAAGGGTGCGAGGAAAACCGTCTAGAAGGTATCCATTTTGGGCATCAGGCAGAGATATCCGTTCCAAAAGCATTCGCACAACCACTTCATCGGGTACAAGCTCTCCACGGTCCATGTAACCAGCAGCTATGTTTCCTATCTCTGTGCCGCTTTGACGGGCCGCGCGGAACAAGTCCCCTGTTGCAATATGGGGTACGTTCAAATGTGCTGATAACGCTTCGGCTTGAGTCCCTTTACCGGCACCAGGCGCCCCAAGAAGAACCACTTGCAATTTCTCGACCTACTTTCTATTCCGTTTCGCTAATTAAATAAAACCTTCGTACTGTCGCATTAACAATTGTGCTTCCAATTGGCGCATTGTATCTAAGGTCACTCCGACCACGATTAAAAGAGCGGTGCTACTCAATGTCAGTGTTTCAACATTGGTAATAAGTGTAGCGATGAATGGTACGACGGCTATTGCTCCTAAGAAAATTGCTCCACCCCACGTAATGCGCATTATTACTCGATTTAGATATTGTGCAGTTGGCGGCCCCGGCCTTATTCCAGGTATAAAACCACCACTTTGTTGTAAATTCTCTGCGAGATTTTGTTGCTGAAAAGTAATCAGTGTATAGAAAAATGCGAAGCCTACTGTTAGCAAAAATAGGAGTATCCAATAAACAGGGCTAGTCGTGAAAAATAGGCGTTGCATAAAATCTGCGACGCCAGAAACGACATTGTTGTCGGCGTTTACAAAATAGCCTGCTACTGTGCCAGGAAATATCATGATAGAAAAAGAGAATATTAGTGGGATCATTCCTGCTGAATTGACCCGTAGGGGGATGTGTGTTTGGCTTCCTTGCCTCTCAAGCCGGCCTCCTCTTTGGACGCTTCGGCCGTATTGGACTGGGATGCGGCGTTGGGCTTCGGTGAAAACAACAATTACGTACAACATTGCAAAACCAATGATGCCAAAAAGAAGCAACCCTGTTGGATCGCCTACTAGCAATCCTTGTCCAGCCATGCCTGGCAAACCAGCAACGATACCACCAAATATGATCAATGAGATTCCGTTACCGATTCCGTTTTCGGTGATGAGTTCTCCAATCCATACTAACAACATCGTGCCTGCAGCTAAAGATATAACCATGGCTAGGGTTTGAAGGAATGACCCTCCAGGGTATGGGAAAAGAGGATCTAGCGTGCCTGCGCTACTCAATAGAACTAGTTGCGCATACCCTTGCGCTAGAGCGAGGGGAATGGTTGCCCAATGTGTGTATTGGCTAATTTTTGCCCTGCCGGCCTCTCCTTCTTGAGCCAGTCCACTTAGCCCAGGAAAAACCGGAATCATTAATTGCATAATGATTGATGCCGTAATATAAGGGTACACTCCAAGGGCGGCAACACTAAGATTTCTCATAGCGCCACCGCTAAACAAGTCCAATAAACCTAGTAATTGGTTACTTTGGAATAGGCGGTCAAGAGCGAGCAAATCAACTCCTGGCATTGGAACGTGTGCGATGAACCGAAAAATGACTAACAGGCCAAAAGTGAAAAGGAGACGTTTACGGAGGTCAGGGACCCGAACAGCGTCCATAACAGCTTGAATCAGCTGGGGACGGCCTGTATTACGGTTGCTAGTAGATCGCATTACTCTTATTCAACCCGTCCGCCGGCCGCTTCAATTTTTGCTTGAGCGGCAGACGTTACTTTGTCAACTCGGATGGTAAGTGGACGAGTGCAATCGCCCCCTCCTAAGATTTTTACCGGGCGGTCCTTTTTTCGAATTATTCCTGCTTCTAGTAATTCCTTTGAGGTGATTTCTGTACCTTCTGGAAATATCTCTAAACGACCCACGTTGACGCCTGTATACTCGACTCGAAAATGGTTTGTAAATCCTCGTTTATGAGGTAATCGCTTGACAAGTGGAAGCTGTCCTCCTTCGAAAAACGGACGAACTCCACCCCCTGAACGTGCATTTTGGCCTTTTAACCCTCTACCAGAGTACGTGCCATGTCCAGAACCATTACCTCGTCCAATTCTCCGAGATTTGCGTCGGGCGCCGCGACTCGCGGCAAGTTCATTCTCACGCATCTTCTTGATCCCCTGAAACGCTGTCTTCTCTTTCTTCGTACTCTATAAGGTGCTCTATTTTGATAATCATTCCGCGGATAGATCGTGAAAAATCATGTTCCACAGAAGATCCTAACCGACTCAATCCCAGTGCTTTCACAGTTTTTTTCTGGTCATCTGAATACCCTATGGGGCTTTTTCTAAGAGTTATACGGACTTTAGACATTATTGAGCCTCCTCTTGACTCGCATCGGACGTTTGATCTCCTAATGTCTCATCTTTTGGGGCCTCATCTTTTGAGGCTGAGTTCCCTTTTGGGTTTCGTTCTGGGAGGGCCCTCATTTGTTGGAGTCCTTTTAATGTTGCGCGGACGATATTAGTGTGATTCGCGCTCCCAAGTGATTTCGTCAAGATGTCTTTAATTCCAGCAGCTTCTATTACAGCTCGGACAGCTGCTCCTGCCCTCACTCCTGTGCCAGGCGCGGCTGGCTTTAATAAAACCTTTGCACCATCATATTTCGAAACAATTTGCTGTGGGATCGTTGTACCATTTCGAGGTACTGAGATCATGTTTCTTTTGGCGTTGGATGAACCTTTCCGGATCGCGTCAGGCACTTCTCCGGCTCTGCCTTGCCCCATACCAACGCGACCATCCCCGTCACCGACGACCATTAGAGCGTTGAAGGTGAACCGCCTACCGCCAGCCACAGTTTTTGCGACTCGTCGAATGTTAACGACGCTTTCTATCTCGTTAGATTCTTGTTCTCGATCGCGGTTGCGATCTCTTTGTCCGCGTTGTTGTCGTTGCATTTTAGGTCCTTTGCGCTTTATTTAAAAGTCAAGGCCTGCTTTACGCGCGCCTTCCGCTAATGCTTTCACTCGACCGTGATATTTGAAACCTGCGCGGTCAAAAACGACCTTGTTCACGCCTTTTTCTGTCGCGCGCTCTCCAGCTAGTTTTCCTACGATCGCAGCTATTTCTACTTTGGTTTTTCCATCCTTTTGTTGATTAATATCCGCTTCTACCGTTGAGGCAGACGCGATTGTATTACCATTATCATCATCTATGACTTGTGCGTATATATGGTTTGCACTACGGAAAACGCTAAGTCGTGGACGATCCGACGTTCCAGCCACCTTCTTGCGGACGCGGATGTGTCGCCGCTTGCGCTGATTGAGACCACTCGTGGTTTTTGCCATTTACTCTGTACCTCCACCAGCGCCGGCCTTACCAGCTTTGCGTCGCACTTGTTCCCCTAAGTACCGAATTCCTTTGCCAGTGTAAACATTGGGAGGCCTGATTGCTCTTAGTCGGGCAGCGACTTCGCCAACAACTTGTTTGTCAATTCCATCAACGTGTATCTGGTCGTTATCTTCGACTCTGAAAGTAATTCCATCGTGCGGTACAACAGGGACTGGGTGAGAGAAACCTACCTGCAGTGTTATACCGGATCTTTCTTCTTGGACACGATATCCCACTCCTTGTAATTCAAGACTCTTCGTAAAACCCTCTGTCACGCCAATCACCATATTGTTTACTAGTGCTCTGGTGAGTCCGTGAAGAGATCGGTCCTCCCTATCATCTGATGCACGGGTAACTGTGATTGAACCATCATTTTCTTCAAAGGATATTTTGGGAGAAAAGGTTTTCGTTAATTCCCCTTTCGGGCCTTTCACAGTAATGGTCTTTTCGGAGATTGTTACTGTGACCCCTTGTGGGATTTGAATTGGCATTTTACCTATACGAGACATATCACTTTAACTTCCTTTGCTACCATACGTAACACAGGAGTTCTCCTCCAGTCTTATTTCGCCATGCTTGTGTGCCGGTCATGATGCCTTGTGATGTTGAGATTATGGCGATACCTAAGCCACCAAACACCCGCGGTATCTCCCCATGTTGTACATAAACTCGCAGGCCAGGCTTACTTATACGTTTAAGGCCCTCGATTGAAGGTGCTCCATCCTCTTTATAAGATAATTGAATCCGTATTGCCCGTTGTGGGGTTGCTGTTCGCAACAATTCATAACTACTTATGTATTGCTCGTCCTTCAATAGCCGTGCAATAGCTTCCTTGGTTTTTGAGGTTGGGACGATCACTGAATCGTGGCGTGCCATTAAAGCATTACGTATGCGTGTCAACATATCTGCTATCGGGTCAGTCACACTCAAAGTTTATTCCTCTCACCATCTACCAACTTGATTTTGTTATCCCGGGTAATTCTCCCCGGAGTGCTCGCTCTCGGAGACATATCCTACAAAGACCAAAATACCTATAATATCCGCGAGGTCGCCCGCAAACTTCACATCGATTATGATGCCTTACTTTGTATTTTGGCTCTCGTCGCCATTTAGCGATTTTTGATTCTTTAGCCACGTGTCCTCCTATGCCGGTCTGGCAAACGGCATGCCAAGGTGTTCAAGAAGCTTACGTCCTTCTTCATCTGTATTAGCCGTTGTAACTATGGATATTTGCAGTCCTCGAATTCTATCAACTTCACCATAATCAACTTCGGGAAATATTATTTGCTCTTGAATACCTAGTGTGTAATTACCATGTCCATCAAATCCGCGATCCGATACTCCACGAAAATCGCGGACTCTTGGAAGAGCGGCATTCATTAGTTTGTCAAGAAAATCATACATCTTATGGCGTCGGAGTGTAACCATTGTACCTATTGGCATTCCTTCGCGTAGCTTAAATCCTGCGACAGATGTTTTTGCCCTAGTTGTTACCGGCTTTTGTCCTGTGATCATTGTAACGTCAGCTTGTGCCATTTCCATAGCCCGAGCATTATCTTTGGCATCACCTACACCCACGTTAATCACTGCTTTGCTTAAACGTGGGACCTGCATAACGTTCTCATAGCCGAAATCATCCATCATTGTTGGGATCACTGTTTCTCTGAACTTGCCGAGCATAGGTGGAACTCGGACCGTCAACGTTGTTGCGGCCTTTCGTTTCCGTGTTTTGCTCTTACTGCCAGAAGTCTCTTCAGAATCGGCAACATTATCTGCTGCTAGTTCTTCAGTCGTTTCTTCTAGTCGATCGTCTCGTTGCATTTCTTGCAAATCCTCACTTTACGTCCGTCTTCTAGGGATCGGAATCCTACACGTGTTGGTTCGTTGCATTCGGTACATATCAGTTGCACATTGGATACATGGATTGCCGCTTCTTGTTCCACGATCCCAGATTGTGCCAATCCAGGGTCATTTCGTAAATGTCTCTTGATGATATTCACGCCTTCAACTATTACCCGGTTTTTATCAGGAATAGATCGCCTTACGTTTCCCTGAGTGCCTTTGTTCTTTCCCGCAGTTACAATGACTGTGTCGTCTCGTCGAATCTTGCTTGGCATTGTTATAAAACCTCCGGTGCTAGAGAGACAATTCGCATGAAGTTCTTCTCCCGTAACTCTCGTGCAACAGGACCGAAAACCCGTGTACCACGTGGTTCATTTCGATCATTCAACAAGACGGCTGCATTTTCATCAAATCGGATATATGATCCATCTTGTCGTCGATATGGCTGTGCGACTCGTACAACCACTGCACGCACGACCTCGCCTCGGCGGATTTGGCTGCCACGTCCTGTTTCCTTCACAGATGCAATGATTACGTCTCCAACACTCGCATATCGGCGACGTGTACCACCGGGGACATTAATGCACATGATTTCGCGAGCACCTGAATTGTCTGACACACTCAACCGACTATTTGATTGGATCATGCTGAGACTTCTTCCTCGGTACTTGCGTTCTCAGTTTCGGTCGTTTGGTCTTCCTCAGTTGTTTCTTCTACGGCATTTTCCAAACTGCTACTGATGTCTTGTACCTCTTCGGCGGTTGTGGGCGCTGTTTCCGCTCCATATCCTCCAATTAGGACTTTTGCAACACGCCAACGCTTGCTTTTCGAAAGTGGTCGAGTTTCCTCAATTTCAACAACGTCACCAATTTGGCACGTATTGTTTTCATCATGGACCTTAAATCGTTTTTGCCGTAGTATCGCTTTTTTGTATATGCGATGGACTGATCGTCGCTGAACAGTGACGACTACAGTTTTGTCCATTATGTTACTGACCACGCGGCCAACTTCAACCTTCCGATTACCCATCTAGTCGTCTCCCTCTGCCGCGTTTCGTTCTCTGATAATAGTTTTAATTCGTGCTATTGTTTTTCGCATTGAGCGAAGCTGGTTAGGATCTTCGAGCTGTCGACTCGCATGACGAAATCTGAGATTAAAGAGTTCTCTGTGTGCATCTTCTAGTTCTTGCGTAATTTCAGTATCGTCAAGTGCTCTTATTTCTTCGGCTCGCATTTATAGCCCCTCACGTGCAACAATTTGTGTTTTTATTGGCAGTTTTGATCCCGCGAGTCTTAGTGCCTCTCGCGCGATACCCTCTTCAATACCAGCTATTTCAAACAGCATACGCCCTGGTTTGACCACGGCGGCCCATCCTTCTGGATTACCTTTTCCTTTACCCATTCGCGTATCTACAGGGCGTTTAGTAATGGACTTGTCTGGAAATACACGAATCCATATTTGCCCCCCACGACTTACATGACGTGTCATCGCCCGCCTGGCAGCTTCAATTTGTTGAGCACTCATCCACACGGGTTCTAGCGCTTGGATTCCAAGATCACCGAACGCTAGGGAATTACCTCGCTGGGCCTTTCCTTTACGCCTTCCCCGATGCATTTTTCTGAATTTTACTTTACGGGGTTGAAGCACTTTGTGAATCCTCCTCTGGTTGGGTTGGTGATTCAGGTGCGTTAGAAGATTCAGTTGGCGCATTTGCCTGAGCTGGTTCTTGTATTTCAGGAGTGGTTAATATATCTCCTTTGTATACCCAGACTTTTATACCTAATCTTCCCATAGCGGTTGCAGCTTCGGCAAAGCCGTAATCAATATCTGCCCGGAGGGTATGAAGTGGTACACGCCCTTCCATCCCTTTTTCTTTGCGAGCAATCTCGGCGCCTCCGAGGCGACCCGAAACTTCAATTCGGACGCCTTGTGCTCCAGCTTGCATTGTACGGCCCATTGCTTGCTTGACTCCGCGTCGGACTTGTATACGTCTTGAAATTTGTTCTGCGAGGTTTTGAGCTACTAGAGTTGCATCAAGTTCCGGTTGTCGAATTTCATTTATGTTTATCCGTATTCGTTTTCCGGTGAGCTCTTCTAAGTCACGTCTCAGTTCCTCCACCCGCTGACCACCTCGACCGATGATTATTCCTGGTCGCGCACTGTGTAGAGTTGTTGTGATTTCAGTCGCCGCACGTTCTATTTCAACGCGGGAGATCGCTGCGTCGCGCCTCTTCGTTAGTATCGCGGTGCGAAGCTTGATATCCTCTTGGAGCAATTCGCGATATAAAGGCTTTTTGTGAGCGTACCATTTCGCTTGCCAATCTCGGATTATTCCGAGGCGGAAGCCGTTGGGATGAACCTTATGTCCCATCTCTAGTTCCTCTCATCGTTCACAGTGACGGTTATGTGACTATGGCGTTTCTTGATTTGCGCAACACGGCCACGAGCTCGTGGCCTAAATCGTTTTAATGGTACTCCGTCACCGATATTGACATCAGCCACATGTAATTCTTGTGGGTCTAGTTGATAATTGTTTTCCGCATTTGCAGTTGCAGACTGCACGACTTTAGAAACTACGCGTGCCCATGGACTAGGGTGGTATCGTAAAACGATCAAAGCCTCTTCGACGGTTAGGCCCTTTATGGCGCGGCCAATAATGCGCAGTTTTTGCGGTGAATGAGATATTTGTTTTGCCGTCGCGGTAACGTTCATTGATTCTATGCCTTATATTGCCTTATATTCTCTGGGCTACGCGTTCTGTCCGGGCACCAGCTATGTGCCCTCTGAATGTCCTGGTGGGGACGAATTCGCCAAGTTTGTGCCCAACCATATTCTCAGTAATAAATATGGGAACGTGACGTCTTCCGTTATGTACAGCGATGGTTAATCCGAGCATTTCAGGCATCACGGTAGATGCCCGTGCCCAAGTTTGTATGACCGTTCGGCCACCATCATTTTGTGCCATTAGGACTTTTTTCATCAACTTAGGATGTACGTATGGGCCCTTTTTCCTGGATCTTGACATATCTTTACTTCCTTCGCCGGACTATGAGACGATCTGTAATCTTTTTCCCGCGTGTCTTTTTACCTAGAGTTGGTTTGCCCCAAGGTGATTTCGGACCTGGATGCCCAATCGGTGACCGACCTTCGCCACCCCCATGGGGGTGGTCGTTCGGGTTCATTGCTGATCCACGCACTTGTGGTCGTC